>Ga0213825_1000138_pt1 | contig 56324 bp, 59 predicted proteins | sample MC6MC0900MG_FD_179896 | JGI IMG/M metagenome (GOLD analysis project Ga0213825, IMG submission 179896) | Enriched soil aggregate microbial communities from Iowa State University, Ames, United States - MC6-MC0900-MG | ecosystem: Environmental > Terrestrial > Soil > Unclassified | place: USA: Iowa...
TAGTGGATGATGAAGCCAGAATGAGAAAACTGGTAAAGGATTTTTTGAGTGTAAAAGGTTTTTCAGTGGTCGAGGCTTCCAACGGTGAAGAAGCAGTGGATGTCTTTTTTGAGCAAAAGGATATTGTGCTTATTATTCTAGACGTGATGATGCCTAAAATGGATGGCTGGGAGACCTGCAAAACAATTCGTAAATATTCTCAGGTTCCCATCATCATGCTGACTGCCAGAAGTGAAGAACGTGACGAGCTCCAGGGCTTTGATCTGGGAGTAGATGAATACATTTCAAAACCCTTCAGCCCTAAGATTCTGGTAGCCCGTGTGGAGGCCATATTAAGGCGCAGCAATGCCGTTCCTGCAGATGCAGTAGAAATAGGGGGAATCTGCATTGACAAAGCGGCCCATCAGGTCACCATTGACGGTAAAGACATTGATCTAAGCTACAAGGAGTTTGAGCTTTTGGCTTATTTTCTGGAAAATCAGGGAATTGCTCTATCAAGGGAAAAGATACTAAACAATGTCTGGAACTATGATTACTTCGGAGATGCCCGGACCATAGATACCCATGTGAAAAAGTTGAGAAACAAGATGGGAGATAAGGGAGATTATATAAAGACCATATGGGGAATGGGATATAAATTCGAAGTATAAGGAAAGGATACGTGAATACATGAAGCAATCCATCAGGGCGCGTTTTGCTATAATTTTTGTATGTTTGATGGCCTTGGTCCTAATTTCTACATGGTTTGTAAACAACTGTTTTCTGGAGAGCTTTTACACCAGCGATAAAGTTCACACTCTGGAGAGAGCCTATACGCAGATCGATAAGTTAGTAGCACAGGCGAATGAGAGCGGGAAAGGGATCATTGATTATTACAAGGATTCCTATGACCCAGATTTTAAAAATGAAGGTCCGGCTCAGAAGCTGTTCCGTACCATGGGAGAAAAATATAATCTGATGGTGGTGTTAATAGACAGCAGCACAGATGAAGCTCTCATGTTCACAAACGGGGATCAGCTGTTTTTGAAGAACAGGGTCGAGGCGTATATATTTGGAAAGAACGTGCCGGAAGCCAGTATTTTAAAAAAGCACGACAATTACATTGTGCAGAAGACATATGACAGGCGTTCGGATTCTAATTATTTGGAAAGCTGGGGGTATTTTTCTGACAATAAAACTATTTTCCTCATATCCGTCCCTCTTGCCAGTATTACGGAAAGTGTGGATCTGGCGAACCGGTTTCTCGCTTATGTAGGGGTGGTAGCTTTGCTCATAGGAAGTATCGTTATATATTTTACAACAAAAAGAATTACTTCTCCTATCCTACAGCTTGCCAACTTGTCTGAAAAGATGTCGGCGCTGGACTTTGATGCCAAATACACCGGAAAAGAGGAAGATGAAATCGGAGTACTTGGAAACAGTATGAACCAACTGTCCAACACCTTAAAGGATACCATCGGGCAGTTGCGGGCTGCCAACGAAAAGCTGCAGAAGGATATTGATGAAAAGATAAAAATTGATGAAATGCGAAAGGATTTTATCGCCAATGTATCCCACGAATTAAAGACACCCATTGCACTCATCCAAGGATATGCAGAGGGCCTTACGGAGGGAATGGCGGAGGATCCGGACAGCAGAGATTATTACTGTGGGGTCATCATGGATGAGGCAGGTAAAATGAATACCATGGTTCGCCAGCTCCTTAATCTTACTGCCATTGAATTTGGCAATGACAGCATTCAGTTGGAACGCTTTGATCTGGCAGAGCTGATACGCGGCGTTATTAATTCGGCAGGGATTCTGATCCAACAGAAAGGGGCAGAAGTAAAACTAGAGGATTGCGGTCCGATTTATGTATCTGCTGATGAATTTAAAATAGAAGAAGTCATTACAAACTACTTAAATAATGCGCTGAACCATTTGGAAGGAGAGCGTAAGATCGTATTTACGGCAGAGGAGAATGGAGGGGAAGCCCTTGTAACCGTATTTAACACTGGTCAGAATATACCGGATGAGGACTTGCCAAATATTTGGACCAAGTTTTTTAAAGTGGATAAGGCACATACCAGGGGTTATGGAGGAAGCGGTATTGGCCTTTCCATTGTAAAGGCTATTATGGATTCCCACAATAAGTCATGTGGAGTTCGGAATGTGAAGGGTGGCGTGGAATTTTGGTTTACTTTGGATTGTTGTAAAGAAAATTCGTAGTTTGTTATCTAAGAGAGGAATATTGCCGATATAATAAGAAGAAAGTAGACCAGGAATTACCAAAAGGTCATTCTTTGAAAGGAGAGTGAAAGGAATGGATATTGGTGCAATGAGCATGGAGATGAGTCTTGCAAGAGTACAACAGAATGCAGGAATCAGCGTTGCAAAGAAAGCTATGGACTCCCAGGAAGTTGCAGCGGAGGGATTACTTAAGATGGTGGAAGAGGCGATTCCCAAACAGATTTCGGGTAATGGGATCGGGTTGATTGTGGATACCAGAGTCTGACATAATAAAGCTTCAGCTAAACGCTTTTTATTTGGAAGAAAATAATACATGGCATGAATGTATTCAGACCGTACTGTTTAAGAGGTTGCCGTAATGCCGTCGAATCTGGTGATTTTACCATTTCGTTAAGATAGTAAGCGTTATCGAAAAGATGACGCTTTTTTAAAGCAAGAGAATTAGGGGGTCACTGATAGTCAATAACTGAACAAGTATAGCACTTATAAGATACCATCTTCGATGAAAATTAGTGACTTTATAAAATATTTTAAAATATTAAAAAAAGACTTATCTTTTATTCTCATTGGTACGATAAAGTACATGAAAGGAATTTACAAAGCATATACATAAATTCATTTGAATAATATGTTTCGTACGTTTCCAGAAGATACATGTGTCAAAAATCAGGAATCGCGACTACGGCTGGTACCCCGTAAAGATTCCGTCAGTAGTACTTTTAATTTTCCTAATTCAGGAAAGCACATCAGACAGGGAAAAGGATTTCCCTGTAACACATTCAAGGAGGAAATACATATGAGAATTCAACACAACATCGCAGCTTTAAACTCACACAGACAGTTAGGAACCAACAACACAGCAGTAGGCAAGAACCTTGAGAAATTATCTTCTGGTTACAGAATCAACCGTGCAGGCGATGATGCTGCAGGTCTGGCTATTTCTGAGAAGATGAGAGCACAGATCACAGGTCTTGAGACAGCTCAGAAGAACGCTAATGATGGTATCTCTCTGGTTCAGACCGCTGAAGGTGCTTTGACAGAAGTTCACTCTATGTTAAATCGTATGGTTGAACTGGCTCATCAGTCAGCTAACGGAACTTATCAGGATACTATTGACCGTGAGAACCTTCAGAAAGAAGTAACTTCCTTAACAGATGAAATTAATCGTATCGCTCAAGGTACAAACTTTAATGGTCTCAATCTGCTTGATGGTACTCAGTCTAATGGTTTAACACTGCAGATCGGTGATACTTCTGATTCCTTCAACAAGTTAACGGTAACAATCAAGAATATGGATGCTACTAGTCTTACACTTAACAATATAGATATCAGCACACAGTCTGGGGCTCAGGGTGCAGTTGCAACAATTAAGGCTGCTATCAATGCTGTATCCGGTACTCGCGGTGATTTAGGTGCTTTACAGAACCGTCTTGAGCATACCATCAACAACCTTGGTGTAACCAGCGAGAACATGACAGCAGCTGAGAGCCGCATCCGTGACGTTGATATGGCTAAGGAAATGATGTCTTATACAAAGAACAACATTCTTGTACAGGCTTCTCAGGCTATGCTTGCTCAGGCAAATCAGCTTCCTCAGGGAGTATTACAGTTATTACAGTAATCACCCATCTTTGCTATTTAGTTTTATCAATACTTCCCTCGGAAGAACATTCTTCCGGGGGAATTTTATAATGAATCAGGAGGAGTTTTTATATGAAGTCTGTAACTCGGCTTTCCCAATGTATGATTGTTAAAAATGAAGAGAAAAATATCCGGCGAGCTCTGAGCTGGGGAAAAGATATTGTCTGGGAGCAGATTGTTGTGGATACAGGTTCTTCTGACAATACTGTTGAGATTGCAAAAGAGATGGGGGCAAAGGTTTATCACTTTACATGGAATGATGATTTTTCTGCTGCCAAGAATTTTGCCTTGGAACAAGCGAAAGGAAACTGGATTGCATTTCTGGATGCGGATGAGTATTTTTCTGAAGGAGAAGCGAAAAAGCTTCTGCCCATACTAAAAAAACTTGATAAAAGTATTTCTCCCTCCTTACGGGCTGTGGCAATAAATTGTACAATGGCTAATCTCAATGATTCAGGAGGAGTGATAAACCTGTTTCCTCAATGCCGGATTTTTAGGAACATCCCGGAACTTCGCTATAAAAACAGAATACATGAATCGTTATCCCTATCCGCTGATATAAAATTAACAACTCTCGATGCATCAGAAGATCTTACCATTTGTCATACCGGCTATGCCACATCTGTCTACGAAGAGACGGGGAAGATTGATCGGAATATTTCCCTTTTGAAAAAAGAATTAGAAGAAGATCCTTCAAATGGAGATACATGGTCCTATCTGGCAGATTCTCTTTATGTGGTAAATCGGTTTGATGAAGCAGAAGAGGCTTGTTTTAAAGCCATAGAGAGAGAAGAGTCTTCTTTCGGAAAAATTAGAAAGAGTGGAGACTTCACAAAGCTAATTAAGATAAAATATAGAAAGAATTCTGGACAGGAAGAAGATATCGTATCCATTTATCAAGAGGCAAAGGATTTCGCAGGCTCTTCCCCTGATCTGGAATATTGGACAGGACTATGGTTTTATCAGCGTGGAGAGATGCAAAAGGCCAGGCATTATCTGGAACAGGCTTTGAATCTACTGGATCAGTATAAAGGAGATGCCAAGGTATCGATGGTGGGGGTTCTTGCTGAGGTATATCAGATACTTTTTGGAATCTGCAAAGCATATGGGACTCCGTCTGATATGATCCGGTATGGGGTTCTGTCTCTTAGAATGAATCCGTATCTTTTTGCTGTATTACAGGACATGCTGTTGCTTTTGAAGCAGGAACCGGGTGAAGAAGAGGGCGCCTCAGCTACCTTTGGCTTTCTGTCTAAGATGTACGATTTTTCCATCCTTAAAAATAAGATATTTTTGTTGGAAGTATCAAAAAAGTCTTCTTTTTCAGCCTTGTATAATCGGGTTTATGAACTTCTCTCACCTGAGGAACAATTGGCTTACCGTAATTCTGAAAAGGATAATGAATGACGATTGTGGTAAAGGGAGAAAGAAAATATGACAGAGGAGATTTATTATCGGCAGCTGGATGCTCTTAGCAAAGATATTAAACATAGTAAAATAAATAAGGTACTAGAGAAGCCTTTATTTACAGAACTCGTAGTATATGAGATAGAGTATGAGGTTTCCATGGAAGAACAGTTGATATTACATTGAAAAATGAAGAAGATATGGAGGGAATCCACCTGCTTCGTTCCGTGAAAAATCTTTACCATGTGCTGAGTCGCTTAAATAAGAGGTATCCTGAAAAAACTATGACACTAATTGGTACCTCAAATAGGCTGGACCAGCTTTTTACAGACCCTGCATTAATAAGTGTTCCAATCTTGTTGGCTAGAGAAAAAGCCCAGTTGCCGCTTTTCCATTGTCCTTCCAGTAAGAAATTCAGTTGAAACTTTTAAGTATACCTTGCAGACATGCTTAAATCAAAGGCTTCAGGTTTATGAAATTGTAGTCAGTGATAATTATGAAGAAGACATGTATGAAGTAGCTGATCTCATTAAAAGCCTAGATAATCCGAAGATTTCTTCTTTCACTTGTTGCAGATGATGCGATCCTGCCATGGGGATTAGAGACATTGGATAAGCTTTTCAACGGCTTTCCGGAGGAAGAGTTGTTATGTTGGGACAGAACAAACAGCACTAAAAGAATTTAAACAAAGCATTTTTTATGAACATAACGTATTGACTTTAAAACACATGTCATGATATATAAACAAGGCTTCAACAATGGGGGAGGGCTGGTTTTAGATTCCAGGAAATTCAACGTGAAAAATGTTGCAGAGGCTGTAACCCTTTTTGAGAATATTACAAATTTATAACTTCGTATATATTAACCCGGGTGATTCCTGCTTTTTTTAATAAAATCGAACTGCCATGTATTGAGTTCCACTAAATATGCAACTTATTTTGAACAATTTTTAGACTGAGAATGTGATTTTTTTAAGAAATATCCTGATTTTGACAATAGCCTATCTAGTACTTTTGGGACAGAAAGGTCATTGCCGAAATCAGTTTTTTTTTTATTCTATGCTTTTCTTAAGATTTAAAGAAAATTTCCTGACAACTTTCTTGACAAAATCTGTAAATAAATGTAGAATATAGTAAGAAAAATTACAGAAAAATTAAAAAAAAAGGAAAATCCTGTTGAATTTAACTGGAGAGAGGTAATTTTCTTGTGGTGAAATACTATTCCCATGTTTCTTTAGGGGAATGAAAGTGAGGAGCAATAGGATGAATGGGATATTTGGAAATAACATTTCCATGGCGGAAAAAACTTTGGATTACCTGTGGTCAAAGCAGTCGGTTACGCTGAATAATATTGCCAATGGCGAAACCCCAGGTTATAAGGCCCGTTATGTTACTTTTGAGGACGAATTCCGTAAGCACTTAATGGCCAGCAGAGAAGGCACATCAAAGGATATAGGAAGAATCATAGGCAATTCCAGACATTTTACCCATGAAACAAAAGATGAATCAGCGAGAATGGACGGAAACAATGTCAACATGGATGTAGAAAATGTAGAACTGGCTAGGACAACCCTTCAGTATCAGTATCAGCTGAATGCGTTGAATAGTGAAGTAACCAGGCTTCGCACGGTTATTAAAGGCTAAAACGGGAGGTTAATGAGATGGAGCAAATGTTTATAAGGCCTATGATCCCCATGGAGTCCATAGGGAATATAGGAAGCGAAAAGAAAGTAACAACCGGACAGGATGGAAGTTCGGTGTTTCGGGATATATTTAAAGAAGCCATTCAGAACGTAAAAACCACGGATGAGGATTTGACGGTACAAGAATACTTGCTGTCAACAGGCCAGATAGACGATGCACATACTGTGCCTGCAGCGGCGGCAAAAGCCCAGTTATCTGTAGAACTCTTAACATCTCTTAGGAATAAGGCACTGGAATCCTACAATGAGATTATAAGAATTGGCGTTTAAGTAGATAACAGGGCGGACAGGTACAATGGAGAAGATAAAGGAACTTTTAGAAAAGCTAAATGATAAAGTAAAAAAAGCCATAATCATCGGCACTGTAGGCGTGGCGGTTGTGGTTGGAGCGATAGTGATCGCATTGTCCATGCGGGAGAAACCTTACGAGGTGATGTTTCCAAGTGTAAGCAGCGAAGAAGCCAAACAGATCATTGGAAAATTACAGGAAGACGGAATCGATTATCAGTATCAAAACGGTGACATACTGGTGCCTACGCCTGAATTAGATACAACCAGGGCAAAGTTAGTTTCGGAAGGGTACCCCAAAAGTGGTTTTACATATGATGTGTTCAGAAATAATGTAAACTTGATGACTACTGATTCAGACCGGCGTAGGTTTGAACTTTATGATTTGGAAACCAGAATTGGTTCTACGATAAAGGTCTTTGATGGTGTGCAGGAGGCATATGTAACCATAGCTCTGGGAGAACCTTCCAAATATGCACTGTCTGATGATAAGACACAGGAGTCCAGCGCCCAGGCTGTTGTGGTTATGAAAGATGGAGGTTCTCCTACGGAGGAACAGGCAAAGTCCATCCAGCTTCTCATATCCAGAAGTATTCCTGGAATGGTCATTGATAATGTCTCTGTATTTGATGGAAACGGACGAGAAGTTTCCACTGGTTCAGACGATGAGGATATCAATAACGGCAAGGCTGGAGAAGAGATTACCAAAGTAATCGAAGATCAGATTTCAGCAAAGGTCTTAAATGTACTTAGCCCTGTATACGGAAACGGCAATGTTCGGGTATCCGTAAAAGGCACAGTCAATATGGAAAAGCTGATTCGGGAGAGCATTGTTTACAATACACCCGAAAAGATCGATGAAAAAGATAAGACTGGCCTTACTTCTGAGGAATCCATATTCAAAGAGTATTCCGGGAGTGGGCAAAATGCTTCCGGTGTGGCCGGTTCAGAGGCCAATGCGGACATTCCACAGTATAATGCGGGAGGAACGGCTGAGCAGAATGCATATGGTTCCAGCAGTCTGACCAGAAAATATCTTTTAAACCAGATAAAAGAGCAGGGTCAAGTCAATCCGGGAACTTTGGAAAACCTGACTGTTTCCGTAGTAGTAAATGGGACCGGATTCGGAAGTATGACGATTGACGACATTCGGGATCTTGCAGGAAATGCGGCTGGAATCCCCCAGGCAGATCGTGCAGAAAAGATAACCGCCGTAGCGGCGCCCTTCTATACTGTAGATGTACCCCAAGCACCTGAAACTCCTGTGGAAGCAAATACCAGCGGTATTTTGATTAATCAGTGGATTCTGATTGCAGCACTGGCTGGAGTACTTCTCCTCGTTCTGATTATTATTTTGGCAGTAAGGCATAGACGGAAGAAAAATGATCTTATGGAAGCCATGGAGTTCAGCCAGGAAGATGTACCGGAACTGCCGGTTACGGAGGAATTACTGGAGGAGGATGAAGTAGATCAGGTGATTCTGGAACCTGAAGAAGACAGGGGAGCAGAGCTGCGCCAGTCCGTCCGCGAGTTTGCTGAGCAAAACCCTGAGATATCAGCTCAGCTGCTAAAAACATGGTTGAATGGAGGCGGTAACAATGGTTAATCTAACCCCCGAACAAAAAGCAGCGACAGTGGTTGTTTCACTGGGAGTGGATAAGGCTTCAAAAGTATATAAGTACTTAAGTGAAGACGAAATTGAGAAATTAACTCTTGAAGTGGCAAAGCTTGGACATGTGGAAGCAGAGCAGACAGAAGCCATTTTAGATGAATTTTACAAGACATGCCTGACTCAAAAGGTAGTGACTGACGGTGGATTGGAGTATGCAAGAACCGTTCTGGAAAAAGCCTTCGGAGAAAGTACGGCCAACAGCCTGCTTCAAAAGGTTACACAGTCTCTGAAATCCAGATCTTTTGGATTTATCAGGAAGAGCGATGTAAAGAACTTGCTTTCCGTCCTGCAGCATGAAAGAGCCCAGATTATTGCTCTGGTTCTCTCTTATACAAATGAAGAGATGGCGGCTAATATTATTTCAGAGCTTGCTCCTGAAAAGCGCATGCAGGTAGTGGAGGCCGTTGCCAGAATGGAAAGCGCTTCGCCTGAAGGAATTAAAATTGTGGAAGAGGAGATCAAGAAGCGGTTCTCCGGCATTCTTACTACCGATTACACCAGCGTGGGAGGTATTGATTACATAGCAAACGTCATGAATCATATAGACCGTGGCAACGAAAAGCTTATCTTCGACGAACTGGGAAGAAAAGATGCAGAGCTTGCAGATACCATCCGCAAGAAGATGTTCGTATTCGAGGATATTATTACCATGGACAATCGTTCCATCCAGCGCTTTATCAGGGAGTGCGATATGCGTGATATGGTTTATGCCCTTAAGAATGCAAACGAGCAGATTACATCTGTTATTTTCTCCAATATGTCAACTCGTATGAAGGAAAGCATCCAGTCCGATATGGAAGTTACGGTTAATGTACGCTTGAAAGATGTGGAAGAGGCTCAGCAGAGGATTGTCGGTATCATCAGGCGTCTGGAAGAAGAGGGCGAGCTGATCATCAGCAAGGGCGGAAAGGATGATGTCATTGTCTAATATTATAAAGTCTGTGCAGATGGCTGATCGTGTTCTGGAATACGGATTTACCCGGGAATTTGAAGATATCAAGGTAAGAGAAAACGGTAATCCGGAGAAGGAATGGGAGCAGGAGGAATCTGCGGACCAAGGATATGACGGGTATCTTCAAACTACTGAAATATACGAAGATGCTGTAAAGAAGTCCCAGGAAATTCTGGAGATGGCCAGGGCAGAGGCGGAAGATGTCCTAAACCAGGCCAGGTCGGACGGGGAAAAACTCCGTACTCAAGCGATGGAAGAAGGCCGCCAGGCCGGATATGACGCAGGGTATGAGGAGGGATTCCGTAAAGCCTACGAAGCTCATAAAGAGGTTCTTGATGCACGCCAGGAAGAATTTCTGGAAGCCATGAAAAGTGCGATTGAAAGTGTTACGAAAGAGAAAGAAAAGATACTGGACAAATATATTGATGATTTAAAAAAAGTCACTCTGACCATTGCAGAGAAGGTGATTCAGACCAGTCTGCGCTCCAGCGGAGAGATTATCAAGCGCATGATCGTAGCTGCTGCGGGAAAGCTTAAGAAAACCCAGTGGATGAAAATTTATGTATCCCAAAGGGATGCGGGAATGATGATACAGGGAGATGTGGGACTGTTAAGCGAGTTGTCCCACATTTCCGGTAATATCAAGATTATTGCTATGGATCATGAGGAGGACGGAGCCTGTATCATAGAGCTTCCGGAGGAGATTATTGATGTCAGTGTGAATACACAGCTGGAAAATATTAAGGGAATACTTAATAACGCCAGACTGTAACAGGAGGAGCCTGCATGTTTAAGGAATTGACGGATCTCATTACGAAGACTGAGACAATCGACCATATCGGGAAGATTGAAAACATTGTGGGGATGTCCATGGAAGCCTCCGGAGGAAGGGCCAGTATCGGAGACATAGCCTATATTTACAATGAAGACCGGCAGGAACAGATACCGGTGGAAGTGGTAGGCTTTAAGGATGACAAGATACAGCTTATGGCCTATGAAAATATGAATGGAATTGCAGCGGGCAGCTTTGTTCGGAATACAAAACGCAGGTTGAAGGTACCGGTAGGAGATTTTTTAAGGGGTCGAATCATCGATGCAAAGGGAGAACCAATGGATGGAAAAGGACCTTTTGAATCTCCCCGGTACTATTACGTAGAAAATCCTTATATCAATCCCATGACCCGTCCGCCCATTACGGACAAGCTGGAATTTGGTGTCAAAGCCATTGATGGCTTAAATACAATTGGAAAAGGCCAGCGTATTGGAATTTTTGCAGGTAGTGGAGTGGGAAAAAGTACCTTGCTTGGCATGATTGCCAGGAATGTAAAGGCGGATATTAACGTAGTAGCCCTGGTAGGGGAGCGTGGAAGAGAGGTCCGTGAATTTATAGAAAAAGACTTAGGACCAGAAGGAATGAAACGTTCCGTGCTGGTGGTAGCAACATCAGACCAGCCGGCCATGCTTCGAATGAAGTGTCCATTGGTTGCTACTACGATAGCTGAATATTTTAAGAATCAGGGCAAGGATGTTTTGCTTATGATGGACTCCCTGACCCGTTTTGCTATGGCACAGAGAGAGATAGGGCTTGCAATCGGAGAGCCTCCGGTGGCAAGAGGCTATACTCCCTCTATTTATGCGGAGTTTCCAAAGCTGTTGGAACGGAGCGGTAACTTTGGACAAGGTTCCATTACAGGAATCTATACGGTTTTGGTGGAGGGTGATGACACCAATGAGCCGATTGCCGATACGGTGAGAGGTATTGTGGATGGCCATATTGTACTAAGCCGAAAGCTGGCCAATTCCAACCATTTCCCGGCTATTGACGTAAGTGCCAGTATTTCACGTTTGATGACCAACATCGTTTCAGAAGAACACCGGAAATTAGCCTCCCAAATCAGGGATATGTTAAGTCTTTATGAGAAAAATGAGGATCTTATCTCGATTGGTGCTTATAAGAGCGGCACAAACCCAAAGCTTGATATGGCAATATCTAAAATAGATAAAATCAATCAATTCCTGTGTCAGGGAATACAGGAACAAGCCAGTTACGAAGAGGTCTTAAAGAAAATGAAGATGATCTTATCATAGATGTTGAAAGGGGAAAGGGAGTATGAAGAAGTTTAATTTTCCACTTAATACAGTATTAAACTATAAGGATCAGGTTCTTGATAATTTAAAAAACGAACATGCCCAAATTGTAGATAAGGTGGTCAGGCAGGAAAAAAAGGTTGAGGATTTGTCAGACCGAAGAAGAGATGCCTGTGCCCGGCTGCAGGCAGAGATAGGCCAGGGGATCACTGTTAATATGATGAAGGAATATGGAACCTACATTACCTTCATGCAGCAGAAAATTCTTACCGAACAGGGAGTTCTTCAGAAATTGCAAAGAAGAGAGGAACAAAAGCGGGAGGAAGTGGTGGAGGCCAGAAAAGAAGTGGTTTCCATTGAAAAGCTGAAGGAAAAGAAGCTTTTGCAGTATAACAAAGAAGTTCTGCGCAGTGAGGAACTATTCATTGAAGAGTTCGTTTCCAACACAACCTCAGTACATGGAAGCAGGTAATCCTGCCGTAAAAACTTTCGGCAGCTACCATAAAATCAAATGCCTAACGGCATGAAAAGAAAGGAGTGAGATAATGACAGAGGTAAAAAACAGCAGTGTGGATCTGTTATCCAGACAGATGACTGGCAGTAGGAAAAAGGAAGAAAAGACGGTTAACAGCCTATCCGAGTTTAAGGCCATGCTGAAAAGCGGTAATCAGAAGAAGGATGGAAAAAGCCCGGAATCAGGGGATTCCTCTGATGATAAGCTGTCTGCTTCAGAAGCTGCATCAGAAGCCGCGGCTCTGGTTGCTGCGGCAGGTATGGCGGGAATTCAGGAGCCGGAGGAAAAGTTCCAAATGGCCGGACAAGATCCGACGAAGCAGATTATGGAAACCATCGGAGCGGCTGAAGCACCCGTCCTAGAACCGGAAGAAGATGGAAAGATCCAGACAATGGATTCATTCCGTACTTTGGATCGGTTCCGCTTTCACCAGCTGGCAGAAAAAAGCATGGGAACTGAAAGCCTTGCAGATGAAAATCTGGGAACTTTAGCGGACAATTCAAAGGAAATAGCGAAGCCACTTTTCCAGGAAGCAATGATGCAAGAAACAGGAGAGAAAAAACCTGTAATTCAGGATATTGCCGAACAGAATCCGGATACAACTATAAGCTCTAAAGGGGAAAAGGATACGTTACCGTTGCAGCAGCCATTGAAGGCAGCAGAGACCGTTTCAGATTCACCAGAAGAGGAACCAGCGGTAAGTCTTCACAGGAGTAACTCCCTGGAGAAACCAACTCATGGAGAAGAAGATCAGGAGAAAATCCAGGAAAACCATCCGGAAAAGCCTTATGAGCCGGTACGTTTTTGGAATAATGCTACTGCAAAGCCAGAGGAAGTCCATATGTTTGTAAGTGCAGATAATTCGAAAGAATTGGAAGCAAAGCTGTCGGAACAGATTTTGAAACAGATTCGCGATGGAAATGGGGAACTGGATATCCAATTGGAACCTCATAACCTGGGAAAAATCAGGATCAGGGTTTCCTATGAGGATAATCAGATCAGCGTTTCTCTTCTGTGTACGGAAAGCAGGACATTAAAGCTCTTATCCCAGTCAGCAGGCGATTTAGGTTCCATTCTGGAATCCAATTTAGAGCGGCCCTTCCAGGTTCTGGTAGACAAGCAGGAGCCAGATTACTTAAATCAGCAGCAGGAACAGGGCAGCAGACAGGAACAGCGTGGGCAGCATCAGGAAAGCCAGAGGGAAGAAAACAGCGGAGACTTTATACAAAAGCTGAGACTTGGAATTTTTGAGTCGGAAAGCGCTGACGAAAACGGCGTTGGTTACAGATAAGGAGAGAAACGATGGCAAATGTAAATGGAGTTAATTCGAATAGTTATCTGGAAGCTTTTAAGGAAAGGGCGAAGAACACCAGTAACAGTGAATTGACAACAGAGGGGTTTTTCAAGCTTTTGGCAGCACAGCTTCAAAATCAGGACATGTCAAGCCCAATGGATAACTCAGAGATGATGACTCAGATGACTCAGATCGCCATGATGCAGGCTATGAACAACTTCTCCACTGCAATGGGAGATTTCGCCCAGGTTAATACAATCAATTATGGAACCTCCATGATGGGAAAAGAAGTTATGCTTGGAGTTCAGGAGAAGAACGGATCAATTAAAAAAGTCACGGGCACTGTAACGAGAGTTGATATTTTCGGCGGCGTGCCAACTCTTTACATTGACGACGATGATAAGACAGGCTATCCAGTTTCCAGTATCATGTCTGTTTATGAAAAAGGGCATAAACCTTCAGATGAGACAGGAAAGGACGATGGAGTTAAGGATCCAGATACAGATAATAATACTGATGGAACCAAGGATCCAGATACAGGTAATAATGTCGATGGAACAGAGGATCCGGATGCAGATAACAAAACCGATGCCAGTACTGAGTAGAATGCGGAAGGTGATGATTAATGCTAGGCAAAATAAATCAGCATGAGGAATTAAGGCAGCTAAAGCTGCGGAATGCTGCCGCAATATCAAAGCCGGCAGGCAGCTTTAATGAGATCCTTCAAAGCAGGATTGATAAAAAGGAAGAACTCCAGTTCTCCCGCCATGCTGCTGAGCGGGTCAATCAGCGCGGAATTGAAATGTCGGATTCATTTATACAAGATCTGCAGTCCGCAGTGGAAAAGGCTCGTTCCAAAGGTGCAAAGGACGTGGTGATTATCAGTGACAAAGGTGCATTTATTGTCAATGTGCCCAATAATACTGTGGTAACAACGATGTCCGGCAGTGAAATGAAAGAAAATATCTTTACAAATATTGACAGCGCCGTCCTATTATAGCTGGACCATTTATGGAGGCTTTTCCTGTGTGTCCGATTGACAGCAGGAGGAAGGCGTAAAAAACAAAGGAGAATAAAAGCTATGGTCAAATCAATGTTTGCCGGTGTGGCAGGTCTCAGAACTCACCAGGCCAAAATGGATGTTATCGGTAATAATATAGCTAACGTAAATACATGGGGATTTAAGGCGGGAAGCATGTCCTTTAAAGACACCATGTACCAGAATACTTCATCTGGTTCAAAAGGCAGCACAGCTGCCGGCGGTTATGGCGGCACCAATGCCAATCAGATAGGATATGGCGTAACTACTGGAGTTATTTCCTATGATTTTTCTATGGGAAGCCCGTCACCATCTGCCAGAGGCCTTGACTGCTATATTGACGGTACAGGGTTTTATATTGTAGGTCCTATGGTTGGGGACGGGGAGGGATTTACCCTGGAGGATTCCGATGTCATTTCTTCCAAAGGCCTGTCTCTTTCCAGAGTAGGGCAATTTACTGTGGATAATCAGGGATATCTGGTTGATGATTCAGGAAATTATGTTTATGGATTTACAAATACCAGCAGCGATTATTCAGGAAGCGATAGTTTTGATACCACATCATTAAAACCGCTGAGAATCCCTATGGAATCAGATATGGCAGCGATAGGTAATAAGACTGCAGCGGAAAAGGTAAATGAAGCCAGGAAGGTACTGGAGGAAGCAAGGGCAAATTTAAGCAATCTGAATTTGAGTCTGGGAAAAGCAAGAGAAGAGTATATTGCGGCTGATAAAGCGTATACGTCTGCGGCTGATAAAGATAATTTGAATATAGACGGTTTAACGACTATTCGTAACGATGCAAAGCAAAAAATGGAAGATGCTTATGCGAACTGGATGGATGGTAAAAGTGATCCTGACAAGGCAGATGGCTTAAAGAAGCTTTATGAAAACGCGAGAGTAGTTTATGAGGAGTCAGTATATAATTTGGTTGTAGCTCAGGCGGGACTTCGAGCACCGAAGGCATTGGATGATAATACCTCTAAGCTAGATAAAACTAACGGAGTCTGGGCTGCCTATAAAAAAGCTCTTGCAGATTTTAGTGATGGTACAATAGATCAGGAAGCAATGGACGCAGCCCGGAAAGATCTGGAGGATCTTCAGGTAGCTTTAAGTAAAATTGAACCTGATTCTAAGGAAGGCAAACGGGATTCCGCCAGCCAGGCCGTAAAGAAGACTGAAGCCCTAGTAAAAGCAGCCGAAAATGCGGTAACTGAAGCAGAAAATAAACTTGAAACAGCACAGAAGAATTCTACGAGCACAGAAGTGGGCAATGCCGGTACAAACGAAGGGCTTGCCAAACTGACCAACTATACTGTTCTGCAGGATGGTACCTTAACAGGTAGTACTGAGAATGGCACTACAGTTATCGTTGGTAAGATTGCCTTAGCCGGTGTTCAGAATGTCAACGGCCTGGAAAAGACCACAGGCTATTATTATGTCCCAGGCGGTAATGCTGGTAACATAAGCATTTATGAGGCCGGAGGCACTCAGGGCCGAATCATGTCAAATTATCTGGAAATGGCAAAGGTAGACCTTGCGACAGAGATGACAGATATGATCACTACCCAGAGAGGATTCCAAGCTAACTCAAAGATCATTACAGTTACAGATCAGATGTTGGAAGAACTGGTTAATATTAAGCGGTAATAATCTTAAGTAGATTCAGGGAGGCGGTGACAGCCGCTTCCCTTAATGAGAGGAGTTGAGCCATGATTCGTCTAACAAGACTGAACGATGAGGAATTTGTAATCAATTGCAGTCAGATTGAGCGGGTTGAAACCATACCGGAGTCCAATATAATAATGGTTAATGGGAAGCATTATGTGGTAAAAGAAAGTGTTGATGAGATCCTTGACCGGGTGATTGATTTCCATGCTCAAATATATGCGCGTGCGCAGAAAAAGAATGTTTAATCCAGGTACTGCCTGGAATATAGGAGGTTACTTATGGATGTATCATTGATCGTTGGCTGGGTGCTGGGAATCGTATTGATTATCTACGGAATCGGCGCAGATAAGCTGGTGAATTTCTTGGACATGCCCAGTGTTATCATTGTTGTGGGAGGTACAGTGGCAGCATTGATAGCCAGTTTTCCGTTTAAAACCCTGGCACAGATTCCAAAACATATCGGAATAATGATCAGCTCCAATCGGTACAATTCGGAAGACGTTATTCATACCCTGGTAGATATGGCGAAGACAGCAAGAAAAAAGGGGCTTTTGGTTTTGGAAGAGCAGGCTACTACCATCAAAGATCCTTTTCTGAAGCAAAGCGTTATGTTGATTGTAGATGCCATGGATGCGGAGAAAATCAGGGAGATGCTGGAGAGTGAAGTGGCAGCTATGATAGACCGCCACGAGCAGGATGTCAGTATCTATGACAGGGGATCAGGAGTGGCTCCGGCTTTCGGAATGATTGGTACACTGGTAGGATTGGTTAACATGTTAAAGAGTATGGATATGTCAGGAAACGGATCAAACAGCCTTGGAGCTGACATGTCAGTAGCCTTGATCACCACATTTTACGGCTGTATTCTGGCTCATTTACTGTTCAATCCTATGGGCAAGAAGCTCCGAATCCGGAATGAGGAAGAAGTCTTATATAAGCAGATTATTATTGAAGGTGTTTTGTCCATTCAGGCAGGAGATAATCCTAAGTACCTGGAGGAAAAGCTGTTATCTTACCTGTCTCAGAAGCAGCAGGGAAAAATCACAAAGAAAAAGCCCGGTAATGAAGGAAGCGTAAATGCTGACTAATTAGATTGCGAAAGAGGAACGCCCTTAGGGCATACCTTGATGCCAAAAGAACATGGGTAGGAAAGTGAAAAACAGGTGGTTGTATGATTAAGAGAAATAAGCAGCCGGAGGAATCTGGAAGCTGGATGGATACATATGGAGACATGGTTACATTGCTGCTGTGCTTTTTCGTTCTTCTGTATTCCATGTCCTCCATGGATCAGACCAAATGGAAGAAACTGGTGCAGAGCTTTAATCCAAGTGCTTTGGAAAGCATTGAGTCCAATGTTACCGAGACCGATGGGGAATTCCGAGGAGACCAGACAAAAGAAGTGGTCTCGGATTTTGACGCACTATATACGGCTCTGAAACAGATGGTTGATGAGAGAGGAATGCAGGATTCCGTAGAAATTACCCGCGGAGACGGTTTCACTTTTATTTCATTCCGCGATAAAGTATTTTTTGACGGGGACAGTTCTGTACTCCGGCAGGAGGGCAAGGACGTCCTTGAGCAGTTTGCCGCCGCAATGACGCAGGTGGATTCTTCCATAAAAGAAGTGCAGGTTTTGGGACATACCTCCCAGGGAGACCCAAACAGGCCCAACAATATCCGCAATGACAGGATGCTTTCCGCTCAGCGTTCCGCAGAGGTTGTTATCTTTCTCCAAAGCAGACATGCTGTTTCGCCGGAAAAACTGGTGAGCGCCAGCTATGGCCAGTTCCGTCCTATTGCGCCTTTTGATACGGAGGATGGGAGAGCGCAGAACCGCCGCGTGGAAATATTGATAACCAAGAGTGATACGGTAGAAAAATCCCTGGAAGAGTATTACAACCAGATATATCAGGATTATCAGAACGTGCCGGTTAATTAAAAAATGAAGCGGGAGTGAAACAAATGGCTGAAGTATTATCCCAAAGTCAAATTGATGCGCTGCTCAATTCCCTGCAGGGAACAGATGAGCTGAGCCAGGATATTGATAAAAATGAAGATGAAATAAAATATAGGAAATATGATTTTTACAGTCCTAAAAAATTTACAAAGGACAGGCTTAAAGTTTTAGGAAGTATATTCGACAATTATTCCAGAATTGCGGGTTCCCAGATAAACAGTCTTTTTAGGACTTCCAGTGAACTATCGGTCGTTACGGTAGAGGAGCAGCGGTATTATGAATTCAGTAACGCCCTCAGCGATAATGATGTCCTTACCCTTGTCAATGTGTCTTTGCCGGATCATTCCAAGAATCCACCGCTTTTAATCAATGCAAGCATGCCATTAATGCTTAGCTTAATCGACCGCATGCTGGGGGGCTTGGGGAAGGAAACCAGTGTTGGCCTGTCTTATTCTTATACAGAAATAGAGATGGCTTTATACCGCAGAGTAATCCAATATGTGATAGCTCCATTAAAGGATTCCTGGTCAAGTTATATTAATCTTAATTTCGAACTGGAGAGGCTGGAAGAAAACCCCAGTATGTTCCAGGAAATCGGTGTGGATGAAACCATAGTAATTGTCGTTATTGATGTGGAAATGGAAGGCTGCTCTGGTAGACTAAGTCTTTGTATACCAGGAAATCTTCTGATAAACACATTCAGTATTATAGACAAGCGAAGAGCCAGTGCTATGGGAGATGAAGAGAATAGTCAGGATACAAAACTTGAAATCCTAAACAACATCAGGGCCACTGACTTAATGGTTCGCGCTAAAGTAGGAGAGTCTGTCATTACTCTGGATGATGTTTATAATCTTCATATAGGAGATGTTATCAACTTAGGAACGCCTAAGGAATCCGACATCAAGCTGTATGTGGAAGACCAGCCATGGTTTAAGGGACAGTTAGGTGTTCACAAGAGGAATACAGCAGTTCGGATTGAAGGTCTTGTAGAAGAAGGAAATTACCAGGCTGGTGAAAACTGAGTCAGGGATTATATAAAGAATTTAGGATAATAAAGGAGATGCAAAAAAATGGCGAAAATATTATTGGTGGATGATGCGGCATTTATGAGAATGATGATTAAGGATACGTTGTCTAAAAACGGATATACCGATTTATACGAGGCTTCTGACGGAGCTCAGGCTGTGCAGATGTTTTCCGAAATCACTCCGGATCTTGTAATCATGGACATTACAATGCCTAACATGGATGGTCTGGAAGCATTAAAATTAATAAAAGCGAAATCCCCGGATGCAGCGGTTGTTATGTGCTCTGCCATGGGACAGGAGAGCATGGTAATCGAAGCGATCAAATCAGGTGCCAAGGATTTTATTGTAAAACCCTTTAAACCAGACAGAATTCTTAAAACTGTCACAGGCATTATTGGTTAGTTTTACCGTAGAGGAGGGGTCAAATGTCATTTTTAAGTTCCATGAACATTAGTGCGTCGGCAATGACCGCCCAGCGGCTTCGGCTGGATATTGCATCGGAGAACATTGCTAATATAGATACGACGAGGACGGAAGCAGGTGGACCATACCAAAGAAAAATGGTGGTGCTTGAATCCAGGAATGAAAATAACTTCCGAAAAATTATGATGAATGCAGCCGGCATAAGCAGGCAGCAAAGCACAGGAGGTGTCAAAGTTTCACAGATAGTGCAAGACACCAGTCCCTATAAGTCCGTCTACAATCCGGAACACCCGGACGCGGATGAAAATGGCTATGTGCAGATGCCTAATGTGGATTTGCTAAAAGAAACAGTAGACAGTATGTCTGCATACCGGTCCTATGAGGCCAACATAACAGCATTTAATGCCATAAAGATGATGGCCTCCAAGGCATTGGAAATTGGAAAGTAAAGCGTGACTTGGCATAGAGGGCTAATGAGTATAAAGGGAGAAAAGTTGTATGGATTCAAAGAATTTTAGCGCATTTGAAATTGATGCCATAGGTGAAATACTGAATATAAGCCTTGGTGCCTCGGCCACTGCAGTATCTACCATGCTCAATGCCAGAGTTGATATTACCACACCGGTAGTAAGGGTATTGTCAAAGGAAGAATTTGAAATTTCTAACTTGGAGCCGGCAGTAGGGGTGGAGATTACATATATTGCAGGACTTAGCGGAAGCAACATTATGCTTTTAAAGAGACATGATGTAAAAGTGATTGTTGATATGCTCATGGGCATGGAAACGCCGGAGGAAGAATTTGAATTAAATGAATTGAATATCAGCGCCATCTGTGAAGTCATGAATCAGATGATGGGGGCTTCTGCGACGGCACTGTCCGAGTTTTTAGGCAAGGTTGTTAATATTTCGACACCTAGTTCTTTTGAGATCGGCAATGTTGATGATTTCAAAGAAAAATATTATGACAATGATGAATACATGGTTGTAGTCGGATTTACTTTAAAAATTGCAGACCAGTTGGAAAGTGAATTTATTAACGTAATGACTCCCGATCTTGCAAAGGAACTGGTTAGAGGATTTTTACCCCAAGAAATGTTGGAACCGATTCCGGAGCCTGAGCCAATTCCGGAGCCTGAACCAATTCCGGAACCAGTGCAAATTCCGGAACCAGTCATAGAGACAAAAATGGAAATAAGCGAACCGGCTTCAGGCGGAATCTTATCTCAGGAAGAGATTGAAAAATTGTTGTCAGGCAGCTTTGGAGGCGAGGAGCCGATCAGTGCTGAACAGCCTGCCGACAGGGAGACAGCAGGGGGAAGTCAGGAAATACCGCAGATGACAGGAGATAATCAGATGGCAGTACAGCAGATGATGGATCAAATACAGATGCAGCAGCAGATGATGAGTCAAATGCAGCAGATGATATCACAGCTCCAGAGCGATCAGCAAAACATGAAAAAAACGGGGTCTCCGGAACCTAAGACCATAAATGTAAAACCTATTCCTCAAAATAGCTTAAAAGACGGGGACAATCGATATGAGGAGCAGGAGGAAAATCGGGAACTGATTATGGGAGTGCCCCTTGAGGTGTCTGTTGAAATTGGCAGAACCAGAAAGTTGGTAAAGGAAATTCTTGAATTTACCAAAGGGTCCCTTGTTATTCTTGATAAGTTGGCGGGAGAGCAGGTTGATTTATATGTAAATGGCCGCTGCATAGCAAAAGGCGATGTGGTAGTTGTAGATGACAATTTTGGCATCCGTATTACAGAGATTACTAAAAAAAGCGTAGAATAGAGAGGAAGTGGCTGCATTTGAATAGCGTGATTAGTCTGTTTTCTGCGCTGCTCCTTACCGTTGTAATTCTGTATTTGAGTTATGTATTTACCAGAAGCCTTGGAAAAGGAGTCGGGATGAAGCGGGGAGGGACCTGTATGCAGATGTTGGACAGGCTTCCCCTGGGGCAGGATAAAGCAGTGGCGATCGTACGTGCAGGAAATCACTATTATCTTATCGGCATTGCTTCTTCTCAGATAACCCTTCTTTCTGAACTTTCGGAGGAGGACATTCCGGAGGGGATTTCTGGCCAGATCCCACTTACAGGTGTAGAAGGGTATGAAAGCTTTAAGAAATTGTTGAAAAAATATACAGACAGACACAGGGATGATGTGTAAGGAGGAACCATGAATACAGATGCCTTGATTAATATTAATGGCGGCCGGGTGCCGACTCTGGAGCTTTTCCTCATTCTGACCATCATTTCCCTGCTGCCATCGATCCTGGTGATGATGACTTCCTTTACAAGGATTATCATTGTCTTATCTTTTACCAGAAATGCCTTGGGAGTTCAGCAGAGTCCTCCTAATATGGTGCTGGTTGGAATTGCATTATTTCTGACACTGTTCATTATGGATCCAGTGATAAAGGATGTGAATACCAATGCATACCAACCTTACGTCAGGGAGGAGATAAACCAACAGGAAGCACTTAACAGGGCAACGGTTCCCATGAAACGGTTTATGCTCAAGCAGACAAAGACGGATACGTTGAATTTGTTTATCGATATGTCCAATACCGAAAAGCCGGAGAACATTGAGGAGCTTCCTATGACAGTAGTGATTCCGTCCTTTATGACCTCAGAGCTGGAGCGGGCTTTTACGGCGGGATTTATGATTTATCTGCCGTTCTTACTGGTTGATATCATTGTGTCCAGTACCTTGATGTCCATGGGTATGGTCATGCTGCCGCCGGCAATGATTTCCCTTCCATTTAAATTATTGCTGTTTGTTACAGTTAATGGCTGGGAATTGCTGTTCTCTAATTTGGTTAACAGCTTCCATTACTGACAGAACTTTTAACCTTAAATTTGCAAGCATATCTGCTTGATTCATTAGGAGGCATAATATGACGGATGTAGCAGTGAACAGCCTAATGTATGAGTTATTCGGATTGGTGGTTAAGATGGCTGGCCCCGTGCTGATCGTCAGCATGATCATCGGTATCCTTATTTCCATTATACAGGCGGCAACCCAGATCCATGAACAAACCATTACCTTTGTTCCAAAGCTGATTGTTATTGGTCTGATGCTTTTGATGATGGGTGATCATATGATGACAACTATCTGTGATTTCACTATAAATATTTTTAATACCATGCTCAGATGAGAAGGGCATGACACACCTTCTGTGTGTTTCATGATATCCTAGAGACGTGGACAAAGAAGAGGAAACACCCTACGGGTATACCTTTATGTCCAAAAAGCTTGGACAGTAATGATGAAACACCCTACGGGTATACCTTTATGTCCAAAAAGCTTGGACAGTAATGTTGAAAGGAAGATTTAGATGCCGGAAATAGGACAGATGATGCTGTTTTCCCTTATTTTTATGAGAATGTCAGGTTTTATTCTTTTGAACCCTATTTGGGGCAGAAAAAATATTCCGACACTGGTCAAGGGCGGCATGATCATGGTATTTACGCTGCTTATATATTCTTTTTCCTCGGCCCAGGTTCCCGAGCCTGTGAATTCCGTTGAATTTGCAGTGCTTCTTTTAAAAGAATTCGCCGTTGGGTTTGCCATTGGTTTTGTTATGGAGTTATTTCTTATGGTCATTACTTTTGCAGGGACGATTATGGATTTTCAGATGGGATTGTCTATGGCAATGATCTATGACCCCCAGACAAACGCTCAGATCGCTCTTACAGGAACGCTTTATCAGGCGTATTTTATTCTGTTATTCTTTGCGGTGGATGGCCATCTGGCACTGTTTAAGCTTCTTATAAAGTCAGCAGAAATAGTTCCTTACGGGCAGGTCGCATTGGGAAGCCGTGCTGCGTGGGCAATGTTGGAAATTTTCACTCAATGTATCACTATGGCAGTTAAGTTCGCATTTCCTTTAATTGCCATTGAGTTTATCACAGAAATCGCAGTTGGGGTTTTAATGAAAATAATTCCTCAAATTAATGTGTTTATTGTGAACATACAGGCTAAGATCGCAATTGGTTTTATAATGTTGATTTTTTTGTTCTCTCCGATGACGGATTATGTGAGCGGCGTGATAAGCCAAATGCTTTTAACGGTTCAAGATATAATCAGACTTTTATAAATGAAAAGGATGTGATGAACGGCAATGCAAGATCCTTCAAAAACCGAAAAGGCCACACCGAAAAAACGGCGGGATGAACGAAAAAAGGGTCATGTTGCCATGAGTAAGGATGTGGTTATGATAGCTTCCCTTCTTGGTACCTTCATGCTGTTGAAAATCTTTTTTCCTTTCATGTACCGGACCATTCGGGATTATATGATAAAATATTTGAGCCTGGCTACCGGGGTAGAGAACCTATCTGATTTTTCCACCAGAATTTTTGGAGATACAGCGTGGGCGATTATAAAAGCTGCTCTCCCCATTCTTTTGGTAGGAATCGTACTGTCTGTTCTGGGTACTGGGGTACAAACAAGATTTTTGTTTGCAAAGAGTAATTTAGCCCCTAAGTTCAGCAGACTTAATCCCATTCAGGGAATTAAAAATATGCTATCTTTAAAAAGCTTGATAGAGCTTTTGAAAAATATACTTAAGATTACTTTACTGGGAATTATCCTGTATCAAATCATAAAAGGGGATTTAATACCTATAGCAAGAACCATTGACATGGACTTAAAAGATTCTTCTGTGTATGTGCTGAATGCCATTATGGATATGGTTCTCAGGGTTTCTCTTGTGTTCCTGGCTGTCGCCGGTTTTGACTTCTTTTATCAGCGGTGGGATTATGAACGCCAGATTAGAATGTCAAAGCAGGAATTAAAAGAGGAATTCAAGCAGACGGAAGGAAATCCTGAGATCAAGGGACGTATCCGCAGTCTCCAAAGAGAAAGAGCCCGTTCTAGAATGATGCAGTCGGTGCCGGAAGCGGATGTAATCATACGTAACCCCACCCATTATGCGGTGGCACTTCGTTATGACATAGAGAAGGATAATGCTCCCGTTCTATTGGCAAAGGGTCAGGATGAACTTGCCTTAAGGATTGTGGCCATGGGCGAGGAACATGGGGTATATGTGATTGAAAATAAGCCTTTGGCAAGAGGTATCTATGCCGCTACCCAGGTGGGGGCTGAGATTCCTTCGGAATACTACGGTATGGTCGCTGAAATTCTGGTGTATGTATACCGCATGAATAACAAGATCATAGAATAAAGAAAAACAGCAGAGAAACTGAAAGAAATGGTGTAAAAGAATGAAGACTTTACTGAAAAATTCTGTAGTAGTATTTGTAATTATGATCGTACTTCTATTGATTATTCCATTACCTCCGTTTTTTGTGGATGTAATGATTATCATAAATATTTCCCTTTCCATGATTATCTTACTGATAACCATGAACATAAAAGAACCTTTGGAATTTTCCATTTTCCCGGCCCTGCTTTTGGTGACCACTTTGCTGCGTCTTGGGCTGAACGTTTCTTCAACGAGAAATATTTTGTCAAATCAGGGGTCTTCGGGTCAGGTGATCAAAGCCTTCGGTGATTTCGTATTACAGGGAAATGTTGTTGTCGGTTTTATCATATTCCTTATTATCGTTCTGGTAAACTTCCTGGTTATTACAAAGGGAACGGAACGTGTATCTGAAGTTGCGGCCAGATTTACCTTAGACGCTATGCCTGGTAAGCAGATGGCCATTGACGCAGATTTAAGTTCTGGTTTGATCAATGAGCAGGAAGCTAAACTGAGACGGTATAAGGTTCAGAAAGAAGCAGATTTCTACGGAGCCATGGATGGTGCAACCAAGTTTGTTAAGGGAGATGCCATCATGTCCATGATCACCACTGCCATTAACTTTATTGGCGGTGCCATTATCGGAATGGTACAGTCAAATCTGGATTTTGGCCAGGTGATGTCCATTTATTCCATTGCTACAGTCGGTGATGGACTTGTTTCCCAGGTTCCTGCTCTTTTGATTGCCACGGCCACCGGTATGGTAGTAACCAGAGCAGTATCAGAAGGCAGTTTAAATGACGACGTTTCCAGCCAGTTTATGGCTCAGCCCAGGGCTATTATGCTCACTGGTTTTGTCATGATCGTATTAATGCTGGTGCCTGGAATGCCCAGGATCCAGTTGGCAATCATGGCAGCGGTGCTTATTATAGCTGGCCATCGGTTAGGACAAAGGGTTCGTTTGTCGGCCTCTAGCCTTCAGGAAATGACGGCAGCCGCATCTATGCCCGAGCAGTCGGCGCAGTCGGCGGCCGATGAAGAGTCTTACTACCGGGATGTGAACAATGTTTATGCTCTTATTAACGTAGAACCTATTGAAATGGAATTTGGTTATAGTCTGATTCCGCTGATTGACGAGAGCAGCGGCGGAAAGATGATCAACCGAATCGTAATTTTCAGAAGACAGTACGCGCAGGATATGGGACTTGTTATCCCCTCTGTCAGGCTCAGAGACAGTTCCAGTTTAAATACCAATCAGTATGTCATAAAGATCAGAGGAGAAGAGGTGTCCAGGGGAGAAATTCTGGTAGATTATTATCTGGCATTGGAACCACCTGCTGTTTCCGGTGAAGTTGATGGAATTGAAACTGTGGAACCGGCCTATGGAATACCCAGTAAATGGATCAGGCCTGAAAACAAGGAAATGGCGGAAATTTATGGCTATACCGTAATTGATCCACTTTCTGTTATGCTGACTCATTTATCGGAAACCATCAGGCAGCATGCTTATGAACTGTTAGGACGGCAGGAAGTAATGCAGTTACTGGAAAATGTGAAGAAACACTCTCCGGAGCTGGTTGACGAATTGTTCCCGAATCAATTTACATATGGCGGTATTCAGAAAATTCTCATTAACCTTTTAAAGGAAGGGGTTCCTGTCAAAGACATGGAAACGATTCTGGCGACGATAGCAGATTCTCTTCCGACCACCAGGGATATGGATGTGATTACGGAAAACATCAGAATTGCTCTAAAGAGGACCATAACCAGAATGTTCTGTGAAGGCGGACAGATGAAGGTACTCACCCTGGATGCAGAGCTGGAGAAAAATATTATAGGAAGTATGGCAAAAGGAGAACAGGGCATCTATCTGGCCCTCAGCCCGGATGTAATGCAGTCTGTGATTGGACAAGTGGGAGAACAGATGAAGAAATTCACGGATCTGGAGCAGAAGCCGGTGATTCTTACAAGCCAGGTTGTCAGGCTGTATTTCTACCGACTGATCGAGCAGTTTTATCCCAATGCATATGTCCTTTCCTTTAATGAGATTGCAAACAATATTCAGATTCAGGCAATCGGGAATATTACCCTTTGACCGGATTTTGTTACAGAAAGGCAGTGTTAGTCGGAATGGAACAGGATTTAAGCCAATATACCAATGAGGATTTATTAATTAAATACAAACGAACAAAAGACATCAGGATCAAGCATGAACTGGTGATGCGGTATATAAATATGGTCAGGAACATATCACTCCAAATGCGAGACGTATATTTAAGCTTTGCACAGGTGGAGGATATTGTCAATGAAGGCGTATTGACGATTATGAATGGAATCGAAAAGTTTGATCCGGAATTAAATGTAAAGTTTGAAACTTATATTTCCAAACGGATTCGTGGAATGGTTATTGATATGGCACGAAAGCAGGACTGGATTCCCAGAAGTGTAAGAAAAAATGCTAAAATCATGGACAATGCGGTCGTAGACTTGTGTAACCGTCTGGGGCGTTTTCCTACTCCAAAGGAAACGGCGGATTATATGGACGTCTCTATGGAAAAATACCAGGAGACTCTAGGCAAGACAAATGTTTACAGCATCATTTCCCTGGATATGGTTCTGGAGGCAGGAAGTGATGATAAAAAGTCAATGCAGCTTCCTTCCATGAACGAACATGACCAGCCTGAAAATCATTATCTCCAGAAAGAATTTAAAGAAATATTGGTTTCTGCCATAAATGATTTAAAAGAAAATGAACAAAAGGTTATTTCATTGTACTATATGGACGAATTAAATATGAGGGAGATTGCACAGATCATGAAGGTCAGTGAACCGAGAATCTCCCAGATTCATTCCAATGCGCTTCAAAAGCTCAGATTGAATCTGACTAATTTCATAAATGAGAAGTAGGAAGGGAGATAAAATATGTTTCAAGGATTCTACAATCTGGCATCAGGAATGCTGTATCAGACCAGGAACTTAAATGTAATTGGAAATAATATGGTCAACAGTGCAACACCGGGGTTTAAGCCTGACCGCATGGTCAGCACCACGTTTCGGGATGAAATGCTTTACCGGAGCGGAAATCGTGACAAAAGCAATCCTGTTCAGATCGGCTCCGTATCAATGATACGTGCTTCCAGAAGTACAGTGACAAACTATAATCAGGGAGTGCTTGAGGAAACCGGAGGGAACCTGGATTTTGCTTTGACAAAGCCAGGATTCTTTGCAATTCAGGATTCCGCAGGAAATCAGGTTTATACCAGAAATGGTTCGTTTACAATTGATGAAGAAGGATATCTTTCATCCCCTTCCCGGGGTAGGGTAATCGGGGAAGATGGAAACCCCATTGAGCTTCCATCAGACCATATAACGGTAGATCAGTTAGGCAATATTTATGAAATGCCTATAAAAGGACTGGGAACCGGAGAGGACGGCGGGAATACGGAAGAACAGGAACCGGTTCTTTTAGGAAAACTCCGCGTTGTAGACTTTAATGATTATACCCAGCTTGTAAAAGGAGATAACGGCGTCTTTACTACGACGGCAGAGGGCAATGAGGTGGATGGAGGAGTCCAGTGGAAGTCACTGGAAAGTTCCAATATAGATCCCATTGAAGAGATGACTCAAATGATTACCAGTCAGAGGGCAACTCAAAGTGCTGCCCAGGTACTTCGGATATATGATCAGCTTATGGGTAAGGTATCCAACGAAATAGGAAGAGTATAAGGGGGAAGAATAGATGAACCAGTCTTTTTATATTGGAGCTTTGGGGGCCTTAAACCAGCAGACAAAGCTTAATGTGGTATCCAATAATATTGCTAATGTTAATACAACAGGCTTCAAACCTCAGTATAGTGTGTTTTCCGATCTGATTTATGCTCAGGCGAGAAGTACTCAGGGCGGCAGTGCGGCGGTGACGGGCAGTGGGACTAGGGTAGACCTTGTCAAGTCTGATATGACCGATATGCCTTATAAGGAGACCGGTTATGAGAATGACCATGCCATTGAGGGTGAAGGCTTTTTTATGTTAAAGGATCCTGTCACAGGGGACATTACTTATTCCAGGGATGGACGCTTTCAGCTTTCCATGCTGGAAGATCGGTTTTATTTGGTGAATTCTTCTGGAAAAAGAGTCATGAACATGGACCAGGAAGAAATTTCCTATCCTGTTAAGCCGGCCGTATATCCCGGCGAAGAGGGAGATACAGAGGATGAGGAAGAAGACGTGCAGGAAGAGGACGGGCATGATCCGAAAGCCATTGGCGTGTATACCTTTGCAAGAAGAGACGGAATTTCTGAAATCGGAAATAACGAATACGCTGTAACGGATAAAAACGGAGCTCCCATTCTGCTTGAGAATGCAACGGTTATCAAAGGCGCCTCGGAGGTGTCTGGCACGGATTTTGCTAAGGAGATGACCAGAATGATGGAGGCTCAGAGAGCTTATTCTTATTCTTTAAAAATGGTACAGACTTCTGAAGAGATTGAGGCAACCATAAATACACTCCGGCAAAGCTGAGAATAGCCGGTAAGGAAGAAGGGTGATATCATGAAGATAACACGTTACGATGAAATGAGCGGATTGGGGCTGGACTTGATTCGGGAGATAGGCAGCATAGGCACAGGTAATTCGGCTACGGCACTGTCCTCCATGCTGGGAAAGACCGTACGCATGACTCTTCCGGATGTTCAGATTCTCGGTTATAATGAAGCCATTAAATTCTTGGGAGATCCGGAAGAAATTGTGGCGGCTATATTGGTAAAGATGTCAGGAGAGATTAATGGTCTGATGTTATTTGTCCTGAAACTGGATTTTATCAACCAGGTTTTATCCATTCTTATGAAAGAGGAAATAGAAGACTATTACCAGTTAAATGTTTTGGAAACCTCTGCACTTGAAGAGGTAGGGAATATTATTATATCTTCTTACGTCAATGCAATCTCCTCTCTCAGTGAAGTCTCAATTAATTTGTCTGTTCCTGATATAGCAATTAATATGCTGGGCGGAATATTAAGCGTACCCATGGTGGAGTTTGGCTATCAGACGGATAAAATGATGATGATCAGCGGTCAGTTTATCATAGGGGGCAAGGTGCTTCATAGTGATCTTCTAATGATGCCGGAGATACAGTCATTGAACTTTTTAATGGAGAAGTTGGGGATAATCAATGGATAAAAATCTGACGGTTGGAATCGCAGACATGAAGTTTGCCAGGCAGGAGGGAATTTTGATCACTTATGCCCTTGGTTCCTGTATTGGGATCAGTTTGTATGACCCAATGATTAAGCTGGGAGCTTTGGTACATATTATGCTTCCGGAGGTATTCGGTTCAGGTGATGGGAATATATTTAAGTACGCAGATACTGGACTGGCTGAAACGCTGCGAAAGATAGAGATCATGGGAGCGAGAAAGCCCAGATTGATTGCCAAGATCGCCGGAGGAGCCAAGATGTTCGAATTACAGGGAAACAGTACTCTTGGTAATATCGGCGCCCGTAATATTATCAGCGTGAAACAGATTCTTCGCTCAGAGGGAATCCGCCTCGTAGCTGAGGATGTAGGAGAAAATTACGCACGGACCATGACGTTAGATGTCAGTACGGGGGGAGTCAGGATTAGGACTTACGGTAGAGCGGAAATTGATTTGTAAACATTATGAACCGGAGGAAATATGCCGATATTTTATTAGGCAGATGTTTTTGCCGGATTATATTGAGATAAAGGAGAAGAAGTATGGCAGAAACAGAGATTTTGTTAGAGTCAGGAACCAATGAGATCGAAATAATGGAGTTCACCATTTACGGTGAATTATATGGCATTAATGTGGCAAAAGTACGTGAAATCATGATGTCAGATAAAGTAAAACCCATTCCTCATGCTCACCCTTCTGTAGAGGGAATATTCAAGCCTAGAGATATCCTTCTCACTGTAATTGACCTTCCTCATTATCTGACAGGAAGCAAAACAGAGCAGCAACCGAAAGATTTATTCATTGTTACTAACTTTAACAAGCTGCATATTGCGTTCCGAGTTCACAGTGTGGTTGGAATCAGCCGCATTTCATGGAAGGACATACAGAAGCCGGACAATACGATCAGCCGGGGGGAAGAAGGAGTGGCAACAGGTATTGCCCAGTGCGGGAAGGATTTGGTTACAATCCTGGATTTTGAAAAAATTGTAGCAGAAATTGCCCCGGAAACAGGAATCCAGTTGAATGAGATTAACAGATTTGAAGACAGGGAAAAGAATGGCAGTCCAATTCTGATTGCAGAAGATTCCATATTGTTGACCAGGATGATAGAAGCCTCACTTAGGAAAGCAGGCTATCATAACCTGACTTTTAAGAATAACGGGCAGGAAGCATGGGACTACTTAAACCAGATTCGGAATGATTCAGACTTTGATAGTAAAGTAAGCCTGATTATTACAGATATTGAAATGCCGGAAATGGATGGCCACCATCTGACAAAGCTGGTGAAGGAAGATAAAGTGTTACAGCACATCCCGGTTGTTATTTTTTCTTCCATGATCAACCAGGAATTAATGATCAAAGGAAAAAAACTGGGCGCAGATGAGCAGTTGTCCAAACCGGAAATCGGACATCTGGTAGAAGTAATTGATCATTTGCTTCAAAGGAGGTAAAACAATGGATAGATATGTCACCCGGCAGCCTATTAAGGCACTTAAGGAGGACAGGATCATTGGCTACGAGGTGCTGTTTCAAAAGGATTATGACGCACTCTATAATAGTACCGATGTGGCGGCGGCAGATACCATCGCAGGTTTTCTTATGCAGAACACGGAAAGTATATTCCAGGATAAACTTACGTTTGTAACATTTACTCCTTCTTTATTATTCCGGAATATGCCGAAAATTTTTGATAAGGATAAATTAATCATTCAAATTGAAGATCATGTGATGATCCATCCCTTATCGCCTGCTATTATCAAAAGATACCGCACGGAAGGTTATATATTTGCAATCAATGATTTCCAGTTTTCTCCCAAGTATTTTACCATGCTGGATTATGTTACCTACATAAAAGTTGATATCAGCAGTAAGCACGAAGGAAGAGAACGAACATCCCTTAACAATCTTATCAATACCATGAAAGGCTTTGATAAAAAATGCATCGCAACCGGTGTCAATACGAAAGAGGACTATGAGCTTGCCATGGAAATTGGCGCTGACTATGCGGAAGGCAGCTATGTGGCGGAAGCAATGGCGAAGAAAGTAAAACGGATGGAATTCCTGGAAGGGAACTTCTTCCAGCTTGTTGTGGAAATATCGAAAGACGAACCGGATATTGAACAAATAGAAAAGGTTATAAGCCATGATGCGGCATTAAGTTACGCTCTTCTTAAAATTGTAAATTCCGCTTATTTTGCTCTGCGCAGACGAGTGTCATCCATCCTCCAGGCTCTGGTTACCATGGGAATCAGTCAGTTAAAACAATGGGTATACTTATTAAGCTTTAACAGTGAGTTCGAAAATGATGAGTCCCGTGAAGCCATGATGAAACTGTCTTTCCTACGAGCTAATTACGCTATGGTTCTTTCTGATCATATCAAGGACCTGCCCATTATCCGATCAGAGGTTTATATGATGGGAATGTTCTCGACTCTCCAGTACATGATTGATGCGCCATTGGAAGAAATTCTGGAAGAAGTACCTGTGGCTCAGGAAATAAAAGATGCGCTGCTTAAGCAGGAAGGAGTTTGTGGAGAACTCTATAAACTCATTCTTAGCTATGAAAATGCAGACTGGAAAGCTGTAAAATTTCTATCAAATGAATTAGGAATCCCTTCCTCTCTTCTGGCGCAAACCTATATGGATTGTGTTGAAACGGTAAATGAGATATGGGAAGGCGTTGTAAGTAGTGTTGTAGATCGGGAAACAGAGAATATAATAAAAGAAGCCCACACCTAATGGTGTGGGTTTTCTTTTACAGTAGAACAGGCTTTGGTCAATTCTACAACTACTTGTTGGGAAAAACGGGTGGAATAAAAGTTTAAAAGAGGAGAAGCAGTGGAATTCTCCGCAACAATGTATTTGGGAGGCAGATGGGACAAAGCCAGAGCCGTGACATCGGCGGTGCACCGATCACAGTTACAAACATCAAATTTATCCATGTATTCTGATGCTGCATTCTTTACGATATGTTCCATGACATTTAAATATTGAAATGATGGAATCAAAATTTTCGGAGTATTAGGCTCCGCTTCCCGGCCAAGGGGAATATTCTCCGGCTCAGGTGTATGTTCCGCCCCTTCTGCCTCTTCTAACTGCTCTCTGATCAATTCTGCAACCGGGTCGGGGGCAGAAGAAGACATGTCTATAATGGAAATAGGAGTTGGTGGAGAAGGCGGTTGATTTGAATCCGTAAGCTCCCTGATTTTTTCCGTAGAATCGGAGGTTTGCCTGGCTGCTAGATTTTCCTTGGCAGCCTCTTCCTTAGAGGAATCAGAATCTTCTCCTGCTAACAGATTCATAACATGAGCTGTTTTACTGCTTTTTCTGGCCATAATTGAAACTCCCTTCGAGTAATTAGTTTTTACGTTGTTTAATCAATTCAAGAACTTCTGTAATCAATTCCTTGTAGTCCTGGGCCGGATTGGATCTGGGAGCATAATCCAGAAGATTTTCTCCTTGGGCAGGGGCTTCCGCCACGCTGACACTGGATCGAATATGAGTTTTAAATACCGTAGAATTGATCTGCAGTGCAATTTTCTGAGCCATTTCCTTCACCTCTTTGGAAAGTAGGGTTCTGGGATTATACTTGTTAAGCAATATTCCAAGGACCACCAAATCCGGATTGACGGAGGAACGGACAGTGTTGATGGTATCTTTAATCTGGGAGACACCCAAAAGGCTTAGGATTTCCGGAACCATGGGGATGATCAGATAGTCAGCAGCCGCATAAGCATTTACCGTGAGAATATTTAATGCAGGGGGAGTATCGATAATTATGTAATCGTAATATCCGGCTACAGTAGAGAGAATATTCTTTAAAATACATTCCCGCTGCTTTCCTGTAAACTCCAGTTCAGCTCCGCTTAACAGAATGTTGGAGGCGATTACATCACAGCGCTTTGTAGACTGGATAGCCTCCTGCAGGGAAGCGGTTCCCTTTAAAACTTCGTAAATGGTTGCGCCGGATTCAATCTGCAGTCCAAGGCTAAAACCTAAGTTGCCTTGAGGATCTAAATCCACCGCCAAAACTCTTTTATTATTCATGGCAAGACCGCAGGCAAGAGCACAGGAAGTGGTTGTTTTGCCTACGCCGCCTTTTTGATTTGTGATTGCAATGACTGTTGACAACTTCTATTCCTCCAATCGTAAATTGAAATAATACTATTATCTTTAGTATACAATATGTCGATAAATAAGTATAGTGAAAACAAGAAAAAAGCTGGATTTTAGAGAATCATGAAGATGTGTGTCGTTTAGAAAGGAGCTTCAATATGGCATCAGTATATAATAATGTGACTAGTAATAGTTTATCTTCTTCTGTCCGTGGCTATGGCGGCCTTGCCAGCGGCTTAGACCGGGACAGTCTGATTGAAGGAATGACCGCCGCCACAAGAGCGAAGATTGCGAAGCAGCAAAAGAGTAAACAGACCCTGCTGTGGAAACAGGATGCTTATCGCTCTATCAGCTCCAAGCTGGTTGAGTTTTCAAAAAAGTATACTTCATATACAAATCCTGCCACGAATCTTTCAAGCGCTAGCTTTTGGGCACAGAGCAATGTTACGGCAGTAGGGACAAACAGCAAGTACGTCCAGGTAACAGGAAGCTCTTCCAATGCAAATTCCGTATCCATTTTAGGAGTGGAGCAGCTTGCTAAAAAGGCCTCTACAATTTCCGGTGGGACTGTTTCTGATGGAGTGTTAGAAACAGGAGAGATTAATTTGGATGAGAAGAAAATAGTCAATACTTTGGAGGGACAATACTTAACCTTTCAGGTTGGAAATAAAACTTATAGTGTTTCCTTTAAAAGTGGTAAAGATAAGGATGGTAAGCCGTACGATTATTCCAATGGAAGTAATACAGTAGATTCCATCAACAGAGCCTTGGCAGAGGTTTCCATAGGAGAAGACAGGACTTTGGCAGATGTTCTGGTGGCAAGCGGCGAAGGGGACTCTGCGGATGGTTCCTTTAAGCTTGATTTAACATCCAAGGATACAGCAGGAAATGAAATTCGCCTTGCAGGTGGAAGCAAGGGTGCATTGGGAGCCCTTGGTATAAATAGTGGTGATGAGCTTGTCGAATTAGGAAAAGAAGGTGCGACAGTTATTGATGACAAGGGAATGTCAGCAAAGTTAAAAGACAATCAGTCTATTTTTAAGGAGCTGTCCTTTGAAGACCGAATCGATGGAAAAAGTATGAGTTTTACTTATAATGGAGTTACAAAATCCATAACGCTTGCATACAAAAGCGATTTAAAAGGTATGGCAGAAGACATCCAGAATAAGCTGGACAAAGAATTTGGAACTGGAAGAATTCATGTGGAAACAGAAGATGGAAAGCTGAAATTTTATACCGTAAAGCCTGGAGGAGATCGAGATAAATTCGAATCTCTGCAGAAATATCTGGAAAATTACCAGGATACATCATCTGACTTGGCAATTGCTTATGCTGATGCGGGAGTAACAGGAGCAGATGGTGCTCTAAATGTAGTAAACGGAGAATCAAACCGTCTGAATTTAAATGTGGCGATTGGAGAATCCGGATTATTATCTGCAAAAGGTTTACCAGTAGATGATACTCCTTTAAATATTGTAATCAATGGATATAAGATAGAAGGCCTTACCAACAAGAGTACCTTAAATGAAATCATGAATAAAATTAATGCTTCAGATGCCGGTGTTACAATGAGTTATATGAGAAATGCCGACAAATTTTCCATTGTATCAAAGGAAGAAGGGGCATCAGGAAGTATTGAGTTCGATATTGCAGGTACAGATAATGAAAAACTGTTTGGAGAAATGGCCAAGCCCGTCACAGATCCTGTTTCCAACGAAGTTTCTGCTGCAAAGTATATTGGTCAGGATGCCATCGTGTATGTTAAATACGCAGATTCATCGGCCCCAGTTAAACTGACCAGAGGAAGCAACACCTTTGATTTGGATGGTTTAAATGTCACAGTAAGCGGAACCTTTAATACGAAAGGCGATGACAACAGCGACGAGGCTGTCACCTTTAATGCAAAAACAGATTCTGATAAGATAGCAAAAGCCGTTTCCGATATGATCAAGGATTACAATGATATCATCAAAATGGTCAATGAGCAGGTTTCCACAAAACCGAACCGTCAATATGAACCTTTGACAGATGAACAAAAGGCGGGAATGACGGAAAAGCAGATAGAGCAGTGGGAAGCAAAGGCAAAGGAAGGGTTGTTGTTCAATGACTCTGACTTAAGAGGCCTGGCTGACAGTATGCGCTTTATCTTTGAAGGTGGTTCTGAAAAGAAGGCCCTTTTAGAATCTTATGGAATTTCCACAAGCACCAATTATGAGGATAACGGGGCGCTGGTATTTGATGAGGTAAAGTTCCGTGCTGCCCTTGAGAAGTCTGGTGACGATTTACAGAAACTGTTTACCCAGGGTGAAGATACTCTTACAGGAGATAAGGGCGGACTCATGACTCGTTTAAACGGGATTACACAAAAGTATGCAGCCACAACTGGTGCAACAAAGGGTATCCTGATTGAAAAAGCAGGTTCTATTTATGCTCCTACCAGTATTCTTTCCAATTCTCTTAAGAAATCAATGGATGGAATCGATAGTATTATTGAGCGCCTCCAGTCCCAACTTAAGACGGAGACAGACCGGTATATCAAGCAGTTTACCTCATTGGAGACATTGATTTCCCAGATGAACTCCCAGAGCAGCTGGCTGCAAGGCGCATTCGGTGGTCAATAAAGAACGGTGGTGCAGAATATGAATGCCTATGGTTATCAGAATTACAAAGCTCAGACAGTGAACACCATGACACCTGGAGAGATGCTAGGACTCCTGTATGATGAGTTGTTAAAACGTCTGACTAAAGCGGAGCTTGCCCTGGAGAAAGAAGATTATATTCTTTTTGACCAGTCCATGCAGCGATCCGTCGAAATTGTTAATTATTTAAAAAACACCCTGAATCATAAATATGAAATAAGCTCCGAGCTAAAACGGCTATATGACTTCTTTCTTTATGAGTTCAGCCGGATTAGCGCAGGAAGAAATCCAAAGGTAATCGAAGAAGTAAGACCCCTGATAGTAGAATTGAGAGATGCCTTCAAAGAGGCGCAGAAGTTAAGCAGTTAAAAAGAGTTGCCGGAGGGAAGAGTTTCTCTCCGGCTATTTAATATTCATTTATGAGAATGAGGGAGGATGAACATGGAAGATTCCATACTGGTTGAAATTCTTAAAGAGATGCAGAAGAAATATATGTCAATTGTTGAAATTGAGCACATTACCAGAGAGATGGGAGACGCTCTGTCCAGAAATGACAGGGAATCGGTCCAACTGCTGCTGGGAATGCGCCAAGAGGAAATGAACAAAGCAGATGTATGTACCAGAAATGTAGAATGCCTGGTATCCGCTCTTCCGCTGGAGAACAGTGGTCAGGTAAGAGAGTGGCTTAACGGTAAAGGAGGCGGAAATCCTGAAAGTCCTATAGCTGGTGCGCTGTCGGAGAAGGCAACGAGCATTCAACTTGCATTGAAGAGGACCATTGAAGCGGACCAGTACATAAGTAAACGGTTATCAGGAAAAGACTCTTACTATCAATAAAGAACAAGGAAGTCCAATTTACTTAACCTGGAGGGCCGATCATCCAAAGAGGCCCTCCATTTGAAGCGTGATAGTTTAATTCCTTTAATATTAGTGAAGGATCCCAGTCTAACTGACAATTATCGTATTGGTTAGCATCAGCAATTTTTATCAACCCCTCGTCTGTAAAGCGGGTAAGGATGATAAAATGCCCATTCTGGGTAAAATGCCCTTTCTTCATAAGGGCTACAATCACATGTCCGGAATTTAATGCACTCTCCAGCCCCTGGACCGTATAATCCTTAACTGGTGCGGCATTCAGTCCATAAGCCAGGGCACTGTCTAAAATCAGACGGTGATAAGAACCCTGGCCGGGCGCCCATGACTTATTTGCTGCCGCCCACGCAGCCATATCAGGAGGAAGCACCTGATTGCCGGTAAGGCTTGTGACGACCATAGCCATAACGGTAGGGCCGCAGCCATAGGTAGAAAGAGGATCCTTCCCACCATATAGAAAGCCGCCCCATCTTGCATCATTCTGGTTATAGTAGGTAAGAGGGCCACATACGCTGTCCAGCATGAGGTCATATCTTCCCCCTTGAGGGAAATCAGCTGTGGATGCTTCAAGACTCTGATTTTGAGTATAGTCTGAAACAACTGCAGTTCCACTTCCTCCCGGAATCGGCTGATCGAGGGAGGGGGAGGTCATAAAAGGAATTACAGTTAGGAATATAGTTCGAAACAGGATATATTGGATGGTATTCAACACATTCACCTTTTCTCTAGTAATATTATTTATTTCTATATTATTTATCGAACTACAGTCTGATAAAGTTAAGATTGCTTCAAAAAAACCGATATATAATATAAGAGGTATTATTTTACAGCGGTAAATGATAGGCCGTCTGCAGGAAACCGTATATTGATTAAAGGTGGAATCGTGAATGAGTAAAGGATACGAAGAACGGTATTTAATAACACTGCTGTCATCTGTGATGAATCAGAAGGAATCTCCGGCGCCGCTTAGGAACTTAAATTGGGATAAGATGTTTCGGCTGGCTGATTATCATCGTGTGGCCCATGTTGTTTATTACGGAATTATGGGATTAGATGTAGAGATACCTCAGTCTATCCGTCAGCGTTTTTTTGGGAAATATTTAGAATCCGTTCATCGGGTTGAACGTTTGCGTTCAACAGAAAAGCAGGTACAAGCTCTTCTGGAAAGGAACGGGATTACCTGCTTTTTTTTAAATTATTCTGATTTTGTTAAATGCTATCCCATTGAAGAAATGTGCTGCAGGGAATTTATAGAGATTGGAACGGAAAAAAAGTGCGCCCAGATTATCAGAACACTTCTTTGGGAAGCGGATTTTGAAGATCGATATACGGAAATTCGTGGGGAGCTGTACTATCGAGTTCCAGGGAACAAGGTTTTGTGCTTCGACCAAACCATGTTTTTCAGCAGGTTGATGCAAAAGTTTTATATTAATCTACTTCATTCTTTGCCAAATAAAAAGGATATGAATTATATTCGGGAGATGAATGCCAGTGAGATATATTTATTCCTTATGTGCAGGCTGACAGATTCTTATGCTAGGGGGGATATCAGCTTAAACCAAATTATGGATTTTTGGGTATTTTATAAAAACCAAGGGGAATTCTTTTTATGGCCTTATATATACGAACGCTTAAAGGAGCTTAAAATAGAGGAATTTGCAGAACGTCTGGAATATCTTATTCTCCGCTGGTTTGGCACTGGAACGGGAATAGAAAATGTGGAAATATACGATGCTATGGAATCCTATATCTTCAGCAAAGGAACGGAAGGGCGTGAAATCAGTGCCCAGTTCTTGCCTTTGATAAAAACGGTTGCCGACTGTTATTCCAGAGACAGGAAAAGAGAAGAACTACTAAGACTGGTAGCGTGGCTATTTCCGGACCGAGAGTATATGGAGACCATATATCCTGCATTGGAGAATTTCAGCATAATTCTTCCCTATTTTTGGCTTATCCGTCTTGGAAGATATTTCGTAAGGCTGATTGGAAACAAAATAAGAGAGAAGTTTCGAATCTCAAAAAAGACAGTTTTTCTGCACATGTGGAAAAGATATCAGGAAGTAAATGCGAAAGAAAAAATAGAAGCAGAAGAAGATATAAAAGAAGATACTAGAGAAGAAGATACAAAAGAAGATACTAGAGAAGAAGATATAGAAGAAAAAACAGCGGAAATACCTAAATAATATCAGGTATTTCCGCTGTTTTTTGACTGACTTATCAAGTCCTTGATTTTAGAAATAGAGTCTACGTTCAGATTAGTGGAAGCGGCCTCCTGATTAACGGAGGCAGCTTCTAATAGCTCTGTACGAAAAATTGATATTTCTTTTGGTGCATCAATGGCTAACTTAACCCAATCATTTCCAATTTCAACAATTGAAACAGTTATATTGTCGCCAATTGTAAGGGACTGATTATTTTTTCTTTGAAGAATCAGCATACGAATCCCCCTTTTTTATAAAATCCTTTAGCGGATGACGGAAGCGGTAAAGAGGATTGTCTAAAATCACCTGTCTGGCTTCCCGAGTTTCCGTATTTACCGCAATGGGAGCCTTTAAGTTTACCGTACTGCTCTCCATTGGATCATGGATTACGCTGATAACATAATAAGAAACCTTATCTTCGCCGTCAGAAGCTTTTAGAAGTTTTTGATCCTCCTGAGATAATTCCGGTTTGTATTTTTCATAAAACTGGAATGGATTCATAAGAATAAAGGAAACGCTTAAATTATCTATAGACTGCAGACAGATCAACGCATCGCTATTCTCCTGAAAGGCCAGAGGAACATAATTTTTTAAGTCGGCAAAACCAAATAAACCATCAGAAAAATGTATGAATTCCTTTTCTGAACATGATATCTTGCCAAAATATTGTGTACTAATTTCCATAAATACCTCCAGAGTAAATGATTAAGCGATAAGATCTACCGGAGCATGCTCGAAGAATTCGGCTGCGCTTGGCGGAACATAAAGAGGTTTTCCAATATATTCAATATTCACATCAGGCATTTGAGTGATTGACAGCTCAACGTTTCCAGGTATAAATTCAAAGTGTCCATTTGCTACCTTTATGTCAAAACTCATTCTATCCATTTCATATTGCATAGAAAAGTCAGGATCAGACCATTCAATATTAGGTCCTATATTAGGAAGAAATTGTAATCCGAATTCTCCTGTAGGCATTTGGGCGCGCTGGCTGAATATTAAGTCAAGGGGATTTGAAATGTTAGGGTCTAACAAGATAGCACCTTCTTCTGCGTATGTAGCAGTAGCCTCCATGGCGGCTGATTTACCCATGGCAGCAAATTGCCGCACACTTTCCATTGTAGTGGGACAGACTGAATTACGTGCATCGTACGTATCCAGATGCAATTTAGTGGGGCGGTTTTTTATAGTCAGGCCGCCCTTGTCTCTGTCGATCATCAGGTCAGATTTAGAACTGGAATATTCCAGTTTTGCTCTCTGGATTTTCAGCTCGAATTTAATCGGTAGGGTCGTAATTCGAAGCAAAGATTCCATTATAACACACCTCCAATCAACTTTACTTCATGAAATCAATAAAAGATGGTGATAAAATGCTGGTTCCAACTTTTAGGGCAGCATTGTATGCATACTGATTCCACATATAATCGGTTATGGCTTCAGCAGGGTCTATTCCTTCCACCTTTAACATTTGTTCCTGCAGAGAAATATCGTTATTTTCTAGACGGTCTTTTGTGGTATTTAAAAACTCAGATTTAACCCCAAGATTCGTGACTTCTTTTAATACATCGGTTCCTAAGTTTTTAAACTTGTCCATAAGTTTTCCATAAGCGTCTGCATCAAAAGTATCTGCCTCCAGGGCATCAGCCAGCTGGCCAGCTAAAACAATGACATTATTGCTAATCCCACCCGCATCTTGTCCGTATCCAATGGCCTTTATACCGGGAAGAGAAAGGTTAAATGCGCTGGAAGGCACGACACGGTCAGCACCATCGAGAGAAAGTCCCAGACCTAAGTCAACATACAGAGTTTCTTTGGACAATGTTTTAAGCAGATCTTGATTTTCGGGTGCATCAACATTATTTCCCCGGTAATAAAGGGTTTTCCCATCTTCAGAGAGCGTAAAGGGCGGATTCTTACCATCTGCTCCAGCAAATAAAAACGTGTCCTCATAGGTGGAGTTAAGGCTTAAGGTCATGGATTTTTGCAGCTGACGGATGGCAGTTGCAAAGGTTTGTCGCGTTTCCGGTGTCTGCTTGTCACCACTCATAGCCTGTACGTTATAATCAGAACTAATGGTTTTTATAGCATTGGATACCTGCATAAGTGCATCTTCCTGCCCATCCTGACGGGACTGAACGTCCGATAAGGTATTTAAATTATCCAGATTCTTGTAGTATTTGCGGTGAAGCTGGGATGCACGGGCTGCAGATGCAGGGTTCTCCGAGACACTGTTAAAGCTTCGTTGAGTCATAACGTGGTTTCTGGATACATTTAAGTTGGCTATGGAAGCTGCAAGATTGCTTTTATAATTCCGTATGATCGCGTTAGTTGAAATTCTCATTGGAAACCTCCTATCTTCCTACAATACCGGTATTGTTAATTAATGTATTCAGTGCTTCATCAAGGGTTGTCATAAGACGGGCGGCAGCTGAAAAGGATCTTTGGTACTGCATCAGGCTGATGCCTTCCTCGTCTAAAGAGACACCTGATACGGCGTCCTTGCTGTCTGCGGTCTGCTGAAGCACAGATATGTGGTTATTAAGGATCGCCTGGTTTGCGGAACTGTCAATACCCTGAGTGTTTTCCAGATTAGAATAACACTGGGAAAAGTTTCCGGTATAGTGGGTAATATATCCGGTCTGTGCGACTCCGTTAGTATCCATGTAGGTATATTCATATTTGAAAACCCGTTCGTCGGTCAGGGATTTCAGCATTTTTATAATGTTGTCATTGGCAGTGGAACCTGCATCCTCTTTATGGGAAGAGATAATGTGAATGGTGTTGTTCATCCAGTCATCGGATATCTTAATGTTGCTGCAGTAAAGCGGTTGCTTCCATCAGAGGTCTGGAACAAATCAAAGTTTCTGATATTGAGAGGATTTGCTTTATAGACAACGGATATATCCTTTTTATCGGTGGTTTGGATGCTGTCCACAGCCGTTGTAACAGCTCCATTACTGCGCCATTCTAACTTTCCGGAAGCATAGGACCATTCGCCGGCTACTTCATTTCCATCTACCAGCATTGATGGAGTTGTACCGTTATTCAATTTTTCAGCTAGATTTTGTAAACTTTTTTCCAGAGTATCTCCAATGGCTATTTCATCTGTACCGGTGCCGTCGCCAAAGGTATAAGTCTTGCCATTGACCGTGATTTTTTCTCCTCTTAAAAAGTTTCCGGTCGCCTTTGAATAATCCATGCTGAATACAGCTTCATTAGTTTTAGAATCCTTTGATGCTGTGCCTATAGTCGGCAGCTGATTTACGCCGGTATAAGGTTGCATATTGCCATTCAATTCATTAAAGGTATTGGCAAAAGTCTGGACAAAAGCTTCAAAGGATTTTTCGTAATATCCAATTCCTCTGTAGTCGGAAGAGGGGTTGTCCATTTCTCCCGATTTATTCAATACATCTACAGTTCCTTTTAAAGTTCCCTCTTTCAGATAATCGGTTATATTTGTTTTCAGAGAGCTTACATCTGCGTCGCTAGGGAAATCGCTGGCAGGAATCAATGATATGGAAACCTTACCGTCAGGCTCTCCGTTGAATCCTTTGTTTCGCGTCATAGAAATTGATGCGACATTTTCGCCGTGTTCTCCTGCCGTAAGAGGATAGGTCGCTCCATCGCTGCCTCTGAAACTTACAACTGGATAATCATATTTAGTTCCATTAGCAACAACCACATCCTTGTAAGTAACACTGATGGGAAGGTAACCGGCAAGCTCATCCAGTTTATCATTTCTCTTATCCAAAAGCTCAAGAGCTGGGTTGCCTTGTACCTGGCTCTTCCAGATAGCATCGTTTAATTCTCCGATGTCAGAAAGAAGACCGTTGATGGCAGGTATATCCGTATTTTCCAGGCCATTGATGGTTTCTTCCCGAACGCTCTTAAGATCAGCGGCTTTTTGATGTATGTAATTTACAATGACCTGAGCCCTGGAGCGGACGATGCTGTCAAACTCACTGTTATTTGCATTGGCAGACAGCTGATCAAGGCTGGAACTTAAATCACTGAGAGCCTTTTTTAATGCTTCCTTATCAGTTTCATCAAAAATATCGGCTAATTGATCTAAAGTAGTTTGTCTTGCATCTGCCGTTCCCACCTTAGCAATTTGATTTCGGAACTGAACATCTAAAAATGGATCTCTTATCTGTGAAATGCCGGTAATCTCAACTCCGTAACCTATTTTTGAACCAGGTCCGGTGCTCATAGAATCAGCGCCTCTTGTATTAAAGCTTGCAAGATCCACCCTCTGCTTTGTGTAGCCTTTTGTATTTATATTTGCTATATTCTGTCCGGTCACATCAATGGCCCGCTGACTGGCAGTCATGGCCAGTTGGGCAATGGTAAAGCCGGAGAAAGTAGAGCGTGTCATAATAATCCCTCCCATTTTGCGTTATCTGGTGCTATTCCCCCTTGGGAATTCCTAATAGCTTTGTCTATCATATGAAGATTGATTTCAATCATGGAGCGCGCACCGTCACTTATTTCCTGAAACAGCCTGACCTGATAGGAGAGCCTGTCAAACAGTTGTTTCAGCTTGTTACGTTCCTCTTCCTCTGAGACTTTTGAAAGAATCTGCTGAAAGGTATCACCTTTCATGCCAAGCTGTTCCTGGCAATCCTCTCGCTTTTTATCAAGGCCCCTCAGTTTTAAAATGGCGGCTTGCTCCTTGTTCATGCAATCTTCCACATGAGTGACCCGGTTTTTCTTAGCGGCTTCCAGCTTTACTTGTTCGACCTGAACCAGATCTTCAAAAAGCTGAATCATATCCTCAATTACTGCTATAAAATTATTCATGGAAATCGGCTCCTTTGTATAAAAGAATTCTTTCGGCGATCTTGTTGGCATCCACCTGATAGGTTCCGTCTTCAATCTTCTGTCTTAAGAGGTTCAGTTTTTCTTCTGATGTGTTTTGCTTTACTTCTTTCATAAGCGCCTCTTTAAGGCTTGAGATGAACTTGGTATCCATTGCTTCCTGGGGAGCGGAACGGATCGTGATTTCATCGTAATTGTTTTTTCCGGATTCAGAAGTGATGATATCATTTTGATCCTGGTTTTGCCGTATCATGGAGGTATTATACAGCGTACCGTAATAGTTCTGTGAAATACGCATTTATTTACTCCTTTCTAAGAATTTTATAAGGAAGTTCGATTTGCCTGATGGCTCATCAAAGGCTGTTTTTTCTTTACATTTATAATATCGTCAGTTTTGAGAAAATATTAACTTAAGGAATGGAATTTCTCAATTAAAGAGAACTTAAATGCTTCATCAGGACGCCTGCTATATTTGCGCAGGATACCTGTTTTGTGACAGCTCCTATGTTATATGCTACCATTGGCATTCCATAAACAACGCAGCTTTCTTCATCCTGCCCGATGGTAAAGGCGCCCTTTTTCTTCATACTGAGAAGTCCTTCGGCCCCGTCACGTCCCATACCGGTCATGATGATACCAATGGAGCAGGCTCCGGCAGTGTCGGCTACGGACTGGAATAAAACATCCACGGAGGGACGATGTCCGCTTACTTTTTCACCGGGATAGCAGTTTACCGTGTAGCGGCTTCCCATTTTAACTACCTTCATCTGTAGATCACCGGGCGCAATCAGCACTTGACCTCTTTCAATGACATCCCCACTTTGGGCTTCTTTTACATTCATGGCGCAAAGCCGGTTTAAACGGTCAGCATACATTTTTGTAAAGCCCTCCGGCATATGTTGGGTGACCACTATCCCTGGCGTGTCTGCAGGAAGGTCTTTCAGCACCTGGAGAGTCGCTTCTGTTCCACCCGTAGATGCACCAATGGCAATTATGGTACTGCATGCATCCATAGAGAAGGCCGTTTTTCCCATGGCAGACTTCCCTGGTTCTATAAGAGGATGGGGAGAAACCGGGACTTTGATGGCAGCACGGGAAGCAATAAAAATTTTGCTGATCAAGGTATTTAAGAATGTGCTGGCAGTGTTACTGCTGGACATGTCAGGTTTTCTTACAAAGTCCACGGCGCCTGCGGAAAGGGCTTCAAACACGTTTAAATTAAGAGAAGAGACTAAGATGACTGGAACTGGATGTTTAGGAAGAAGTTTTTTTACAAATTCAATGCCATTAACCATGGGCATTTCTACATCAAGTGTCACCACGTCTGGTTTAAGTAAAGGAATCTTACGTTCTGCGTCAAATGCATCGACCGCATATCCGATCACTTCTATATTGGGATTTTGAGAGAGAGTATCAATTAATACCTTGCGAAACAGCAGGGAATCATCTACTATGAAAACTCGGATTTTTTTGGCCATAATTTATTCCTCCTGTTATTTCTTCTTATCTGCCCACACTTTTTTGGCAGAGCCCATACCGCAGTCGAACTGCAATCTAAATCCGTGTAATATAAAATCTATTTACTAAAATGGAGAGAAAGTAAATAGATTTTATATTACGCAGATCATTCTTTTCGGTAAGTAGCCGGCATTAAGTACCGGTAAGGTGTTTTTTCTTTGTTAATTGTTTCGGAGTGCCCGATAAATAAGTAACCACCTGGGGCAGTTGCATCATAGAATCGCTGAATCAGCCCGTCTTTGGTATTTTGATCAAAATAGATCATGACATTCCTGCAAAAAATAATATCAAATTTTAACCGGAACCGAATGGGGTCCATAAGATTAAAGGTCTGGAAAATAACATTTGATTTAATTGCCGGAGCTACGGAATATAAACCCTGCTCCGGTGATTTGACAAAGTATTTGGATTTCCAGCCAGGAGATAAATTCTTTAAGGATTCCTCATCATACACTGCTTCCTTTGCGGCCCTTAGTGCATTCTGGGATATGTCCGTGGCAAGAACTCTGGTGTCCCAGAGGGCGGCCTGAGCCCCCAGAGTATCCTTGATAATCATGGAAATCGTATAAGGTTCTTCGCCGGATGAACATCCGGCGCTCCATATACTTAAAACTTTATTCTTTTTTGTACTTATAAGATAAGGAAGAACGGTATCCCGAAAAAAATTAAAATGTGCCTCTTCCCGCATAAAGTAAGTGTAGTTGGTTGTAAGCTTGTTGAGCATTATTTCCAGATCAGCCTGATTCTTTGATGAAAGAATGTGATCCACATAATCTGTGAAAGAAGTGTATCCCATGGAAATAATGGTATTTGACAATCTTCCCATTATGAGCTGCATCTTTTTAGACAGGTCGATTCCATAATTTTTTTTCATGAAGTCCACCAGCCGTATGAAATCATGCTGCGAAATTGTTAACATAGGGGTAGCCGTCCTTTATGAGTTATTGACTAAGGTTTCACAGTCCAGAAGAAGGACAATGTGGTTATCTGAAACTGATATCATGCCGCTGACCAGTTCTTCCCGGTTATTGGCCGGAACTGGCGAGATTCTGGAATAATCAATATCAAGAACCTGCTCAACGGAATCTACAATGATTCCTATAAAAACAGAATCTACATTCAGAACAATGATACAGCTTGAGCTGGTATATTCAATGTCCGGCTTGCCGAGTCTTGCCCGGATATCCATGATAGGAACGATCTGTCCTCTTAAGTTGATGATTCCTTTTACATATCTTGGTACCATGGGCATAGCAGTAATTGTATGGTTGGTAATGATTTCAATAATATAATTGGTGCTCACACCAAAGGTTAAGTTCTCTGTGCGGAAGGTTAAATAGCGTTCCGTGGTTTCTGTCCGTGCGGAAGTAAAAACTTCGGATGTAGCTGTATTTTCTGCTGGCATTTGTATTCCTCCGATTTTAATTTGCTAGTTTAATACTGATTTTGTGATGCGGCATACAGGTTTAAAACGTCTAATATGATGCTGATATTACCATCACCAAGAATGGTACAGCCGCTGATGCCTGAATCCTTAACATTGAAGCTGTTTAGGAATACCGGAAGCGGTTTTACAACGACCTGCTGTTCTCCTAAGAGCTCATCGACAAAGAGACAGTAAGATTTGTCACCGGATTCCACCCAAACCAGAATTCCGTCTTCAATGCTTGTTATTTCAGTTTCGATGTTATAAAGTCTATGAATGCGGATAATGGGATAGAATTGGTTCATGCACCTAACGATCTCATTGCCTTCCGTATCGTAGATCACTTCTTCATTCTTCACCTTAAAGGACTGGCGGATGTTCGCAATGGGGATGGTAAATACAGATTTTCCTACTGAGATCTCCATACCATCCACAATTGCCATGGTGAGGGGGATTTTTAAGGTAGTACACATTCCTTTGCCCAATTCACTGGAAATGCTAATAGTACCTCCGATATTCTCCACGTTTTTCTTAACCACGTCCATACCCACTCCACGGCCGGAAAATTCAGTGACAATTTCATTGGTAGAAAAGCCAGGAGCCAGAAGAAGGTTTAAAATTTCCTTTTGTGAGTATTCGCTTTCCGGTTTGGTAAGAATGCCGTTTCTCTTAGCTTTTGCTAAAACTCCTGCCGGATTTACACCCTTTCCGTCATCGCTGATGGTAATGATGACTTCGTTGGTTGTATGGCTTGCTGAGAGAGTTAATTCTCCCTGAGGATCCTTCCCGGCAGCAATACGTTCCTCGGCAGTTTCTTCAATTCCATGGTCCATGGAGTTACGGACAATATGCATGATGGGATCACCAATGCTGTCTACGATGGACTTGTCAACTTCCGTATTTTCACCGATAATGGTTAAGCGCACATCTTTTTTGAGTTTTTGTTTCATATCCCGGACAATGCGGTTCATTTTCTGGAATACGCCGGAAACAGGAACCATGCGCAGGGACATTACAATGTCCTGTAAGTCATCGGTCAGCTTGCGAAGCTGTCTTGTGGCCTTTAAAAAGCTGTCAAGGTTCTTTAAATTTTGTATATCAGGCGAGGAAGTCACCATGGATTCCGTAATGACAATCTCACCGACGATTGCAACCAGGTTGTCCAGCTTTGCCAGATTAACGCTGATCAGATTCTGTTTGCTCGGCATCTGATGCGTGTTTCCTTGGGCAGGAGAACGGTCAGCTGGGGTGTTTTCACCGGCAGATGGGACGGAAACAGCCGAAGCATTCTTCTTTTCTGCACCGGGAGCAGCCTTAGCACGGGGATTTTCAATCAGTTCATAAGAACGGATGTTGTTCATATTGTTGATCTGTGATATAGCCGAGTCAGCTTCCCCACGGGTTTGGAAGGTTAAGAAAAAGCCTTTTTCTATAATGGACACGCTGCTTTGGCTGTTGGTCTCCACATCGGAGGGATAATAATTAAACTCCAACCCAGATTCTTTTATTGCGCTGATAAGCATGAAAGCCCGAAGGTTTTCCATTCCGCAGCCCTCATCATAAAAGATACGAAGGAAAAAGGCAGCCGGATCCTCCGGACATTCTGCTACGTCCAGACGGATTTCTTCCAGGCTGGTGGCAGAAAGGGAAGGGGAAACCACCGGTGCTGGCTGGGAAGCCACTTTGGGACTGGAAGTGCCCGAATGTTCTTTTTCCCCGGCAGCGGTCGGATTATCATCGCTGATTTTTTTCAGGAAGCTATTAATTTCTTGAGTCAGATGGTCGACATTATCACTAAGTGGCTCATTATTTTCTACTTTTGAAACTTCAGCACGAAGCATATCAGTAGAACGGAACATTAAATCAAACAGAGTACTTTTGTGGGAACTGTCAAGGGATTCCAGACCATTCTCACGGATATAAAAGAATAAATCTTCAATACGATGTGCGATCTGCATCAGGGAGGAAAATTCCATCATAGCAGAAGATCCTTTGATTGTGTGCATGATGCGGAAGATTTCATTTACGTCGTCAACTGTAAAATCTCCTGCTTTTTCGGCTTCTATCAGGAGCTCGTCTAATTGCTCCAGGAGGGAATTGGTTTCAAAGAGGTACATATCAAGCATATTATCCATGCCGTTATCCATAGTATTTACACCGCCTTGTTTAGTTTAGTATATATCTATTTATCGGTATGGTTGGATAAAAAATAATAGTAAATCAAATAACCTTTAGAAAAATATATAAAATACCAGTTAAATGGAGGCATAGTATGGCAGATATTTTGAAAGTTACAACACCCCTTTCCGGTTATGATAATTCCTCAATCAAAAACAACCCCCAGGCTGGACAGGGAGTTCAGATACAGAACCCAATAGACCCCTCAAAGGTTACGAGGGCGGATAACAGGACTGATTCCGGGGGAAACGGGGAACAGCAGCTGGCATTCCAGTATGGTTCAAATTTCGGTTCATTTTTAAATCAGGTAAAAAACATACCGGATCTTACCAAGATCATGACCGATATTTTCTTTCAGAGCGAAGAAATGTTGACGGGAGGAGTCATGGGAGAGGAAGCAGCCCAAAAGATCGCTTCCTTTTTTGAGGCGGCTCAAATGCAGGGAGAAGAGATTCTGCCTTTTATAAAGGAACAGGCCGAATCAGCAGTCCGCTTTAACGGAGGCATTTTTGACCAGCTGCGTCATGTGATGGCGGAAACAACTTCTGTGGATTTAAAAGCTGAGATTTTAAATTTTATTAGGAAATTCAACGATATGTCTTCCGGAAAGCATATACTTCATGATATATTTAATACAGTAAAGGATATGGAGGCATATGTTTTTAGGCAGACAAAAGAGCAGATAGAGGCTTTGCTTAAGGAATTGGACTTATCTGCTCCCGAAGGACAGACTTCCCAGAACAGCGCACTCTTAAAGGAGAAAATCCTTCCTTTTTTGGGCCGTTATATTGCAATGAATCACGACATGGGTACGATACGGGATAAGATATCACTCTTGACGGTATTAATAGCCAGGTATGAAAATGGGGACAGGGAAGAAGTTCTGCAGTCTTTTTCCAAACTGGCAGGTTATCAGGGCTTTCGTAAATTTTTTGGAGCCATGACTGCCGAGCAGTTCGGTGAGCTGCTTAATCAGGTCGACATGGAGCAGGCAGCAGGGAAAAACCAATGGGCGGATAAGTTTGTTGATTTCCTAAAGACCGGTGTGAATGGAGGTACCGGCCTTGAGAATAAGCAGATGTTTCAGAATATGCTTCAATCCCTGGTTTTAAATGAAAGTGTTTATATGCCCCTTTTGCATCTGGCATTTCCTATGAATATAAACGGTCGGAAATTATTTTCCGAAATGTGGATTGATCCGGACGAGGAGGGCAGCAGCACACAGGCGGGGGCAAAGCATACGACCCGAATTTTCGTAAAATTTGATATCAAGGAATTGGGGCTGTTTAAACTTCTGCTCCTCTATGGGGATCATGCAGCCTCCTTACAGCTTTTCTATCCGGAAAAGATGCAAAAGTCAGAGGCAAATATTTATAAGGAGATTAAAAATATCCTTGACCGGTATCATTTCCGAGCAGACAGCTTATACCTCCAGGCAGGGGGCGGTCCTTCCTCCCCAGTAGAAGTATTTCCGAAAATCCATGAAAGGAAGAATTCAGTTGATGTCAGAATTTAAAAATACATTAAATAAAAAGGCGGTAGCGATAAAATATGACGATGCAAAGAATTCTGCACCTGTCATCGTGGCCTCCGGTATGGGATATATGGCGGAAAAGATAATAGAAACTGCCAATGAAAGCGGCGTACCCGTTTATGAGGATAATTCCCTGGCTACCATTTTGACCCAGCTTGAACTTGGGAGCCAGGTGCCGCAGGAATTATATCAGGCTATTGTGGATATTTACCTTTATTTCTTGAATTGTGTACCAGGTTCAGTAGAAAAACCGGAACCGGAGCCTATAAAGGAAATAGAGGAAGAGGATTTAATTAATGAGGAAATAATAAAAGAGGAAACGGTGGAGTAGTATGTTTACTGAATGTGAAAAAGCAAGTGTTTTTTCTTTAACGGGTGTCTTTATCGCAGAGGTAAGAGTAGTTGATTCCCATATGGACAGCATGGGACTTATCTTTAATGAGGAAGATATGGATAAGGTGAACACTGAATCCGTGATCGTATTTCATGACGGTGTTCAGGGGCTAGTTACATGCAGATGTCGATTATCAGGCAGGGTAAAGATCAGTGGCGAGGAAATCGGGGAGATCGGTAATGCGATCTATAAGGTTCCATGCGCGATCGACGAATTGATCGGAATAGAACAAAGACGTCGCGACCTTAAGGTCAGGGTCTCATTTCCGATTACCCTGGAGACGGCGGATTCAGACGGAAAAGTCACACATATAGCCGCTAAGATAAAAGATATAAGTGCAGGCGGGGTTGGACTTGAAACGGCTGTTGAATTAAGTGCAGAGCAGATCTTTTCCTTTCTGTTTGAAACGGACAGCGACTGTACCAGGCTCAAAGGCAGTATTTTATGGGTAAAGAAATTGTCGGGTGAGAACGAACCGCCACTCTTTCGATATGGCAGCCGTTTCTTTGATATGACATCTTATCAGGAGTCCATGGTAAGGAAGTTTGCTTTTCTGGAACAATTGAAAAAAAGAAAAACGCAGTAATTGCTCATTAGGCAATAGTATTGCGATATGAAACTTAACGATAAAATTTTACAAGCTGTAGAGTAAGGACTTATTAAAAAGGAGCGATTTCATGAAACAACAAAAGAGGGGATTGGCAATAGCAGTTTTGGTTGCTTTTTGCCTGTGTCTCTTCCCTGAAAAAGCGATGGCAACAGAGGCAATCAATTCAATCAGTATTAAGGTGGTACTTAATATCGAGGCAGGAGACCGTTTGCCTGATATACAGATTAATCAATCAAGTGGAGAGTGCTATGTGACTTCCGGTGATAAAAAGTACACTGTCAGGGATGCCAAGTGGATCACTTCCACCTCAAAGGATATGACGGTAGGGGAGGAGCCAAGGATGAATGTTACCCTTACCCCCTCCGATGAATACGATGCTTATTTCAAATCCTCTTATGAGGCAACCAAAATGAAAATCACCGGAGGTTCCTATGTCAGCGCAAAGAGGAACGGCAGCGACTTAACAGTTACTTTAAGAACGAAACCGGTAAAAGGTCTGTATGCTGAACCGGAAGATGTGGGCTGGAAGGATACAAGGCTTGGACAGGCGGTTTGGTCCAAGGGAGATAACACTTCTGGTGCCTATGAATTATGGCTTTATTGCGGAAAAAAAATTATTTTAAAAAAGGAACAGGTAAAGGCTACTTCCTATAATTTCTATCCGTATATGACAGAGGAAGGAACCTATTCTTACAAAATCCGTTCTGTTCCCTTTAAACAGGATGAGCTTAAGAATGGGAAGAAAAGCGGCTGGGTAGAGTCTGACGAACTGGTTATCAGGGACCGGGATGTATCCGATGGTACTGGGAAAGACTCAGATACAATTGCCGGCGATGCAAATGGTACAGGAGTAAAGGAAGGCTGGAGTCAACAGTCCGGAGTTTGGTACTACCGGTATGCTGATGGAACGGTTCAGGCTAATTCCTGGCTGGAGCTTGATGATGTATGGTACCGGTTTGACCAGGAAGGAAAGATGGTAACAGGCTGGTTTATTCAGGATCCTGATATCTATTATACGAATTCCAAAGGGGCTATGGTGACCGGTTGGAATAAAGTTGACAATTCATGGTATTATTTTTATCCGGACAAAGGTTACGAGGCCCCCATGGGAGCTGCTGCAACGAACTGGCAGGTTATAGACGGCTATTATTATTATTTTAACAGCCAGGGCGCCATGCAGAAGGACTGGATTAACCAGGCAGGAAGATGGTACTATTTAAATACCATACAGGGGAACTTAGAAGGAGCTATGCTAAAAGGCTGGATTACCCGCAATGGGTATACCTATTTTACCGGTGAAGACGGAGTTATGGTAACCGGCTGGCAGAAGATTGACGGTCTATGGCGCTACTTTAATCAGAATGGTACGATGGCTGTTAATACGGTAATCAATGGATTTCCGGTGAATGAAGATGGGGTATGGGTGCAATGAGGAAAGAGAAGAGAAGAAAACTGTTTTCTGCGTGTTTTGCCATGTTCGTGGCGGCATTTATATGTTTGCCGGCTGTAACAACCTATGCTGCTGATTCTGTGGTGATTCGAAGCGTGAATCTTAAGTTTGACAGCCAGTATGGGAATGAAGAAATACTGATGCCTGGAATTTCCACAACCACTGCAGGTGTATCAGTTAAGGATGTTGTTTGGAAACGGGATATCAGCAAATGGAAGGCAGCAGGTAATGAACGGGTCAGTGTGTTTTTAACATCAGACACCATGATATTTGCAGAAGGCTACAACCGGTCAGAGTGTAAGCTCACAGGAGCGAAGTTCGTCTCAGCCAAGGCCGTTGATAATCATACTTTGGAAGTAAAGGTGGATTATGTTCCTGTAGTAATCTTAGGAAGAACACCCAGAGCCGGCTGGAGCGACAGCAAAAAGACAAAGGCCGTATGGGAGAAGGTTGAATTTGCTACTGGTTATCAGGTTGCTCTATATGCAGACGATAAGCTGAAAATGCGTATTTCCGTAGGAACCAATACGGTTGATCTTTCTAAATACATGGATAAGGATGCAGTTTATTACTATGAAGTCCGGGCAATCGGTTTTACTTCCGATGACCGAAAATATATGAAAGATGGGGATTATGTAACTTCCGAAGACGTCATTATGGAATATGACGGCGATACATCAGGTGCATGGAAGGGAAACACATACAAGCAAGAGGATGGCGGAGTCCCCAGAAATTCCTGGAAGCAGATATTAAACGACTGGTATTATTTCGATGGAAACGGAGTTTATCAGACCGGATGGATCCTGTCAGGTCAAAGATGGTATTATATGGATCCTAAGGACGGAAAATTACTCGTAGGCTGGCAGTTTGTCAATGGGAAATGGTATTATCTAAATTCGGTCGGGGGAGAGATGCTGACGGGCTGGATAGAGCCCCAGCCAGGAATCTGGTATTATATGAATCCAGATGGAAGCATGGCAAGCAGCACGAATATCGGCAATTATTGGGTGGACGCTTCAGGAAGATGGATTCCGTAAAACGGAAATTGACGGGAGGATTAAATTTTGGCAACAATAGACCAGTTAAAACTTTCTGCACTTACCAATGCAAAGGCAGGGCAGGCGGGATATACGGCAGCATCATCTGCCAAGGGGAATTTTAAAAAGATTTTAAAGTCAGTAGCAAAGGCTCCGGAAAACCTTGAGGCCATATTCAAAGAGGCGTCTAAAAAATACGGTGTCTCCGAAAAACTGTTAAAAGCAGTTGCTAAGGCAGAATCGAACTTTAACCCATCAGCTACTTCAAAGAAAGGGGCTGCCGGGGTAATGCAGCTGATGCCTGCCACTGCCAGATCCTTAGGAGTGGACGATCCTTATGATGCAAGAAGCAATATCATGGGTGGAGCTAAATATTTAAAAGAAAATCTGGAACGGTATAATGGAAATGTAGATCTCACTCTGGCGGCTTATAATGCCGGCAGCAATAATGTGAGCAAATATGGGGGAATCCCTCCTTTTAAGGAAACCCAGGAATATGTAAAGAAGGTTAAGAATTATATGGGAGATTCCGAGCCATCAGGATATTCCGACACATCAGGATATTCAACGGATATCTCAAGTGCTTTGCAATATCTGTCAAGTTCATCGTTAGAAGGAGATAGCGGAAGCCTTGTACCAGCTAAGTCTGATTATCTTTATTTAATCGAACTGATGAAGATTCGGATGCAGATGGCTTCCTACAGCATTTCCAATCAGTTTGGCTCTGATGATTCATTGTCTGGGTCGATCTATAATTTATAAATATAAAGCCTAATGGAAGATCGAAAGAAATAGATTTTCCATTAGGCTTTTTGTATGTAATAATAATTAACATATTATTTTAGTCATAAAAGAACTGTCCACAGTTTACTTTTCGGAAAGTGCATCACTTACTTTTACCAATGCCTCGATAAAATATGATTTCTTAACAGGCTTGAAAACGAAAGGAACAGAGGGACCCAACTCTTTAACCATCTGCTGTGTTTTATCATAGACAAGAGAGCTGATGATGATAATCCCTGCATCCGGATGATGCTTCAATAGGCGTTTGGAAGCTTCGATGCCATCAATTCCAGGCATTAAAATATCCATGGTCACAATATCAGGTCTTTCTCTTTCATAGGCTTCCAATGCCTCTTCCCCGCTTCTGCACTGATAGATTACGTCAAAATCTGTTCCTTTAAGTAATTGTTCTATCTCATTGCGTGTTACAATTGAATCA
>Ga0213825_1000139_pt1 | contig 56250 bp, 50 predicted proteins | sample MC6MC0900MG_FD_179896 | JGI IMG/M metagenome (GOLD analysis project Ga0213825, IMG submission 179896) | Enriched soil aggregate microbial communities from Iowa State University, Ames, United States - MC6-MC0900-MG | ecosystem: Environmental > Terrestrial > Soil > Unclassified | place: USA: Iowa...
GCCGATAAAAAGAACAACACTCTGGTGCGAAAAGAGGGCTGGTATCTTCAGGTTTATTATAAGGGAAGTTATCAGAATATCGATGAAATGTATACAGATATTATACAGTATGCCATGGAGCATCAGATAAAGCTTGGGAAACATGCTTATGAGGAATATCTGATATTTGAGATAGGGACGATAAACAGAGACGATTATGTTACATTAATACTTGTTGAAATTGAAGGGAAGCCGCAGTTAGACTGACCAAACTCCAAGGTATAGCGGAAGCCTTATTAAAAAATCGGCTTCCGCTGTCTTAATGCTTCCAGTCTTTTTGCCCGTTCAAATGCTTCTTGTAAGAATTCCTCTGCATATAAATGCTTATAATCCCAATTCATGGCCTCTATTGCAGTTGCACCTGAATAATTACTTTCAGTGATTTTCTTCATGGCTGCAGACCAATCAATTGGCCCGTCAAAAGGTAACTGGTGTTGTCCATAACTTCCGCCAATATCATGCAAATGCAGTGCCATAAGCCTGGATCCGTACATGGATAATAGATCATCGTCCGGATAGTAGTGATAGTGATGACCGCAGTCATAACAGAACCCAACACGCAAGGAATCCACCTGCTCCAACATGTGCGCCAAATTGGGAAGGTTCCGTAAATTCTCTAACGCAACATTGACGCCGAGCTGTTCAGCCTTTTCAGCGATTCTCTTGATTCTGTCCACCCCTAATGAGTTATATGGATAATCTTCTCCGGGCAGGTGCACAACCATAGTCGATATATCAAACTCATTACAATCTGCAACACATTGTAAATAGCAATCAGTTAAAGCTTCCCCATCCAGATTATCAAGCCAGAGGTCGTTTTGATTATGGACTGGCGTGTGGATATTTTCTATAAAAAGACCTGCATCCCGGACGATTTGTGGAGCGTTGCGGTAATCGTTCCGGCCAAAGCCCTCACTCCACCATAATAAAATGCCATCAAAACCGACCTTTTTTATTAATTGATAACGTTCCTTTATCGGCAATTCATAGCCAAACCAATCATAAATTGTGATCATAAGCCGCCGCCTTTCTTTATTTTCCGTGATAGCTTTTATAAAATTTATAGACTTCCTTTAACATCGTTTAGCGAACTTCCTGTTATTACTATAATTGTATTTCAAGTTAAATAATACAGTCATTTTATCAGACTGATATATAGATATCCATACTATTATGAGAACTCATCGCTTACACTGTTTCATAAAATATATTGGCTCGTTGTCCTAATGTGGGACAAAAATATTTTCCTGCAAATCAGCTGGAATAATCACCTTCTTTCTGATCTTGTTATCATAGATCATGTTTTCGTTTACATCATAAGTAAACGATTGTTGAATCAATTATTTCCAAGAGGTTCTGTAGGAGTTTGATGTTTAACAAAGAATTATTGATGTAGCAAAAAGGTTGATACTGACAGATTCTTACTGACTGTATTAACCTCTTTCTTCATCTGCCGTTCAATTATAACAAGTTATATTTCTATAAAAATTCTATACAGCAAACATGTTCGTCACTTTACATACTTTGAGTATCGTTCCATAGAATTCATGATTTCATCCACATTCAAGGTTCCTGTATTATCAAAAAATGTAATTTCTGTTTCATACATATTTTCACATTTCACAGCAACCACAACTCTTGAATAGGTTGATAGTACCCCATCAATCACAAAATCGCATCGACCATTCTGATATTCCCTGACAAGATAAAGTCCACTCGGATACTGACGTAGTTCGTCTACGATCGGTGCGATATCCGGATAACGGTTCTTGGTTGGGAATCCCCGCAGTTCAGCATCCGATGGAATTCTGTCACCCGGCGTGTCCCTTCTGACTCCTGTCCAGTCATTGGATCCAATTACAATTAGCCGGTTACTGTCTGAAGACATAAAATCTGCACCATGAGCAAAACGTGTGTATTTATCGGATATGTCACTCATATCACTTGGAATATTAACTCTATGGAATCCACCTTTTCTAACTGTATAGGTTCCTGTAGTTGCTGCCTCTACTGCACCAGTTCCCAAAGATGTTGCTCTTGTTACAACCTGCCCCTGTTCTACCCATGCACCTTTTTTGTTGACTGTATATCCATCTGGGGTCACACAATCATCATATAACCACCCAATTTCATCAAAGCAATAACATTCTGCCGTTCCATCTCCGTCATCATCTAACCAATACCAACCATCCCGTGGATAGGTCTGATCCCCAAAATCATACCAGGTTTCTGCACCATTGCTGCCAGTTCCACGACGAAAACCTGCAAAAGCTGGTATGGCACACAACACAGAAAGGCAAATCACTGCTCCTGTAATTACAATGCTCTTTTTCATACTACTCTCCCTTATCATAATTTTATATTCCTTTTGATATACTACAGTTTTATTATACTATATATTCGTTCCCATGTACCGAGAAATTACAAAGTGTTTCTATATCCTCCGCTGGTGGCCGCATGATTTATCTTACCGATATGTAAAAAGCTTTAGCGGTTTAATATCTACCCCGGTCTACCTCAAAAAAGATATTTTCACAAATTAAAAAATAGCGGAAGCCTGATAAAACCTAGGCTTCCGCTACAAATAAAAAGAGCGCGAGACGGGACTCGAACCCGCGACCCCGACCTTGGCAAGGTCGTACTCCACCAACTGAGCCACTCGCGCATAAAAATTATAAAATTTATTCAATTGCTGCAACACTGGAATTATATCATACGTTTTTAATAAATGCAAGAGGTTCCTATCATTTTTTTGTTGTTTTGTACTATATATTTCCATAAATCCCTTCTAATTTCAACTCTTTTGGACATGCATTTCTCAATCCGAGTATAGCCGATGAATTTGTTCTTTCCTCCTGTTTGGGAGGGATCATGAATTTTAAGGTGGCCCGCAGATTACAGGCATCATCACCGGCATGCTCCCGGCACCCGCAGCATCAAATTCAGTAGCTTTTTTCAGCAAATAATGATAAAATATAGATAGATATTGTATACAAGTTTCAATTCATTCCTATCCTGTCCATACCTGGTACTTATATAAAGACATGTACCAGACAAGCCTTATGTTAAATTTTGATGGCAACACGGGACAGCTACCAACGCCCATGGCGTTATTTATTTGATTTGTGCCGCCGATTAAGGCCACAGAACGGAGTTTTACATGCCACTCATACCGTTTCAAAAATTGCCGCCCCGGAGACATACGGAAGATGCACGCCAATACGCATACCGGATTATCCGGCATTTCATTTTGAACCTTCATTTGCCCCCAGGCCGTAAGATGAACGAGGTAGAACTTGCAGACGCGCTGAACGTAAGCCGTACGCCGGTCCATGATACGCTCTACAAGCTTTCCCGTAAAAATCTGGTGGACGTCATCCCCCAAAAGGGTGCCTTTGTATCCAGGATAGACATAAACCGGATTGAGCAAACTTTATGGATCAATAAGCAGCTTGGGACAGCCATGCTTCAAAACATCTTCATTAAGAAAGTGAAACGGCCTCAGTTTGATATACTTTATCATAACCTTATGCAGCAGGAGGACTATCTGGCCCAAAAGGACCTATCCCAGTCCGTCCGGCTGATCACCGAATATTATCATCTGCTTTATGATCTGGCGGGCAAGATGGACTTCATCTGGGAACCCGTCCAGAAAGCCGGGATGGACTTGCAAAGGCTTCTATACTTATCTGCCTCCGATGCTTCCGTAATAGAAGATTTTCTCAGGGATTTAACTGCGCTTACTGATGCGCTGGCAGAACGGGATACGGACCGGGCGTGCACCATTTACCATCATCATCTGGCCCGGATTCTTTTGCTCATATCGCCTTTAAAGGAACGCTATCCGGATTATTTCATCGAAAATGATAAAGAACAGACAAATACCAGTCTTCAGGAACAGAAAGGGCTTCTTTATGAAAAATGATATTTATCAGAATATGTTTACACTGGCTGGAAAAAAAGCCCTGATCCCTGGAGGAACCGGAGGTTTGGGAAGCGCCATTGCCAGAGCCTTCCTGCAAAACGGAGCTGATGTAGCCGTATGCGGCGGGCATCCGGAAAAGGCTGCCCACCTTGAGGAAGAGGCAAAGCAGGCAGGCCGCAGTTTTCTTTCCCTGCGCTGCGACATCCGTGACCGGGCTGATGTGGCAGAAATGCTTGATCAGGTGGACAAGGCATTTGGCCGTATTGATATCCTGGTTAACAGCGCCGGGATGAATCGTCTGCTGCCGGCGGAGGATTACGATGAAGATACCTTTGACCAGGTAATGGACTTAAATGTAAAAGGTATTCACACGGTAACCCGGGCGGTAGGTAAGCGTTTCATGATTCCCAACCGATACGGGCGTATTGTCAATCTCTCTTCCGTAAAGGGCTTTATCGGAACGAAACAGGATTATATCGCTTATTGCACCAGCAAAGGCGCAGCCAATATGTACACAAAGCAATTAGCCTGTGAATGGGGAAAATACGGCATTACATGCAATGCCATCGCTCCCACCTTTGTTCGGACGCCTATTAACTCATTCCAGCTGGATGACCCAGTATTTTATGAGAAGCTGACGGACCGCATCCCTCTTGGGCGCATCGGCCGTGAAGAGGATATTGCTGCCGCCGCACTGTATTTATGCAGCGATGCCGCCTCCTTTGTAACTGGCCAGATTCTTGGCGTGGACGGAGGCTTAACGGCCATGCAGTAACAGACGGCCTTCCGATGAAAGAATTCAATAATCCATAAAACAGGAGGAATTACCCATGATCTTCGGAAACATTTACAAATCCATGCTGGAAGAACAGCTTGCCGTTCTGCCGGCTCCCCTGCAAAGTGCCATTCGCTTTTTAAAGGACAACGATATGGCAGCTCATGAACCTGGGGTATTTAATATAGAACTGGACGGCCTGCCGGTCATCCTGCAGGTCCTTGATTTAGACACAAAAGACCGGGAGAACCTTCGTCCGGAAATTCACGAAAAAAATATAGACGTACAGTTTCTTGCCAAGGGCGGTCCGGAAGAAGCCGGTTTTTACAGTAAAGATGAAAACGGACAGGTAGACGAAGATCTTCTAGACACTCCCAGGGACATTTTGTTCTTCCGCAATGATCCAAAAGCTCCGGAGGGACGCATCCACATGGTTCCAGGCACCTATGCCATTTATTTCCCTTGGGATGTCCATATCCCCGCTATCCAGGTCGGAGATAGCCCTGCGGCGATCCGCAAGATCGTTATAAAAGTGCCTTTTGAAAGCTGCCTGACAGGCGAAGCCTCACAGGGGGAATGATTATGAGCCTGAACAAATATCTGACTGAACTTTCCATGAAGGATCCTGACCTGCGCCGTATGGCTTTGGAAAAGGTCCTGGAGCAGGAAAACCTGCCCTTTGAACGTCAGGAAGAAGCGCCTTCGCCCACTGCTCCCAAAGGAATCATCAATTATCTGATTTCTCCGGAAGACAACAGGCCCAGCCTTTTGTTCTGTGCCCATTACGATGCAGTTTACGGAAGCTTTGGGGCAAATGACAATGCTGCTTCTCTTTGCATCCTGGTTGCTCTCGCAAAGGCCCTCCGCACCGAAAATCATCCTGCCCGTTTCGCATTTTTTGACGGAGAGGAAACAGGCAATTCGGGAAGCCGTCATTACGTCAGCCAAATGGACCGCCAGGCCATTACCGGTGTGATTAATCTGGATGTATGCGGTTACGGTGATACCATTGCAGTTTATGACCGGGGGAATGCAAAGAAAGAGTCTGTACGCGCTTTCTGCAACAAGGAAATCTTGAAAGCCCACAATGGTCTCCTTGTTAAATTTTTGCCGAAAAGCGACGAAGCCTCTTTCTCCGGACTCCGAATTCCTGCAATCAGCATAGCCTCCATTCCCCGTTGGGATATCCAGTATCTAAATGCCCTTTCCAATCTGGGCAGTGGATTTTTAGGACATCCTCCGGAGTTTGACATGATCCTCAGTCAGATGGATGTATCAAGCACCATGCACGGTGGCTATCGGGACTCTCCCGAATGGGTGGAGCCGGAAGCCATGACACGTATATATGAATATCTTATGGATGCACTGCACGCTCCGGAAGATAAGAAAAAGCGGTTCCTTCTGTTTTAGACACAGAAGGAACCGCTTGATTTATTTGGAGATAAATGATGGTTAAAAATCAAAGGTCAAAACAATCTTACGAATAGACGGATCATGGCTGTCCACAAAATCAAACGCCTCCTGGGCGCGGATCAACGGGAAGGTATGAGAAACAGAGCCGCTTAGATCCAGCTTTCCCTCATTGATCAGTTCAATGGCTTTTCCAAACATCTTATTCTGCAGACGGGAACCTCTTACATCCAGCTCCTTGGAAGTGATGGCAAATTGGGTAATCTCCGTAGGAGACGTAGAAAATCCCATGGTCATGACCCGGCCGGCATTTCCGGTAGCCTGAAGAAGCTGGGTCAGGGAATCCTTACTGCAAACAGCATCTATGGAAACCGTTGCTCCTCTCATGTGAGTATATTCCTTTACCTTCTCCTGAAGGTCCTCTTTCAAGGTGTTGATCGTATAAGCCGCCCCGTTCTTTTTAGCGGTTTCCAGCTTATCATCCTGGATGTCCGCAACAATGATATGATCACAGATTAAACGGGCAGTCTTTAATATGGAGCTTCCAAGAGCGCCGGAACCATAAATCAAAAGCATGTCATCCTTATCCAGCTCCGCACGGGTGCAGGACTGGATGCCGATGGTGGCAGGCTCGATCATAACAGCGTCTTCATCAGAAAGGGCATCCGGAAGAACATAGCAGTCTGATTCCGGTACGGCCATATATTCACGATAGCCTCCGTCAATGTGGACACCGCGTACAGCCAGATGGTCACATACATTGCCCCGTCCGATCCGGCAGGGATAACAATGGCCGCAGCTTGTCACCTGGTTGATGATCACACGGTCACCTACCTTTAAATTCTTGACAGAAGAGCCGATTTCCGCCACCTTTCCTACCATTTCATGTCCAATGATCCTGGGATATGTAGCTGCGGCATTGGTTCCATGGTAAATACCTACATCGGAGCCGCAGATTCCTGCAGCGGTCATTTTAATCAGTACATTATTTTTTTCGTCTATAACCGGCATTTCTACATCAATGACTTTTAACTCAAAAGGTTTTACAATCTGTACCGCTTTCATAAGTCTTAAATCTCCTTTATAATTTTAAATCAGATTCCCTAACGAATTTCCAAATACTGCTCAAGTACAGAATCCATCTCGGTTTTCTTCTCCTGCGTCAGAGGCAGCATGGGTTTTCTCACTTCTCCGGCTGGGATTCCCTGGCTGGAAACGATATACTTTAGGTTTGCGCACAATCCATTCTTTAAAAGCACATCCAGAATGTTGTTGCATTTGGTCTGAAGGATTCTGGCCTCCTCCTCCCTGCCTTCTAAATAATGCTCCATGACGCGCTTAAACTGGGGCAGCATAAAATTGAAGCTGCTTCCGATAAAACCGTCACAGCCAAAAGCTAGGAAAGCCACCATACAGCTTTCAAAACCGCCGAAGCATTTAATATCAGGATTAATGTTCCTCATCCGCTCCATCTGAAGCAAATTAAGATTGGTATGCTTTACAGATCCTATTGCACCGGATTTTAAAAGCGCCTGAATATCCGGTTGGGAAACTTCAAGCTCTCTGTGGGTACTGGATGGGATGTTATAATAAAGAACCGGCTGGCCGATCGCTTCTGCTATATCGTAGTAATATCCCGCAATCTCCCTCTCAGAAAATCCAAAGTAAAGCGGAGGAGTCGCCGCTATATTCCGGATGCCCATATCCTTTGCCTTTTTCGCATAGAATACGGCTTCCTCTGTACTGATGGATCCTACATGAGCGAATATATCTGCACGGTTTACATATTCTGAAGCAAGTTCAAAGGAACGGACCCTTTCCTCTCTGGTCAGCAGAAAGCATTCTCCCGAACTTCCCCCGATAAAGAATCCATCCGCTCCCTCTGAAATATTTCTCTCCCAAAGCTGCCTTGCAGCGGACTCATTGATTTCACCATTTTCTTTAAATGGAGTGATGGAAGCAACATATAATTTCTTCATGATTTGTAATCCCCCTTATCTTTTAACTTTTCCCCTGTACATGTTTTAAACCCCTTCTCTGGGTCAGACCGCCTAATAATAGATAAAGAGGCCGGTATCCGGCAGCGCATAAACCCTGCGGCGGAAAACCAGCCTCTTTCTATATCCTGTTACCGGCTTTTGTCTTCCATAACGTGTACCATTTCCACCAGGAACTCATGGGTCGGTACCGGAATGCCGCATTTCTTCGCAGCCCTTACTACGGAGCCGCTGATTGTATCCACTTCTGTTTTCCGTCCATTTTGCAGATCTGCACGGATGGAGGTGCAGCCGTTTGGAGACATCTCTGAGGTCTTCTTTACCTTTTCTATGATTTCATCCTCATCTGCATAGAGGCCAAGACCACGGGCAACGGAAACCGCCTCTTTTATCAAACGGACAGTCATGTTCCAGGCATGTTCATTGGATGCAATATACCCCATGTCCACTTGAAGGATGCCTGTGACCGCACTTAATGATACGTTAGTAAAAAGCTTGTTCCAGATAAGCTGCTGGATATTGGAATGGATATTTACCCGAAAGCCGCAGCATTCAAACGCTTCTTTCAGCCTTGGAAGGAACTGCGAGTTATCTTCTACAAGCATGCCTACGTTGGTATTGCCTGTACCGCCTCGTTTCACATAGCCAAGGCCCAAAACTGCGCCATTGTCTTCTGTGGTACCGATGATCATATGATCCTTGGAAACGAACTCCTCCAGGATATCCTCGTGGCCGGAACCGTTCTGCAAGGTCATCACATAAGTTCCAGGACCGATTAAGCTTCTGTTTGTATCCAGTGCTGCTTTGGAATATAAGGATTTAACGAACAGAATGACAAGGTCTACTGGCTCCATACCCTCTGTTGAAGTAACAGCATTGGGACGGTAAACATGCTCCTCGTTATCTTCCAGAAGCTTGATCCCTTCCTTTTGAATGTGCTCCACAACGGCTGGCGCCGTATCTACCATATATACTTCATTGTTCAGAGACAAGTGGGAACCATAGATGGACCCCATGGCCCCTGCCCCTATAACAGCAATCTTCATCAATTTCACCCTCTATTATTTAGAAAATTCCGCAATTCCCTCGATGGCATATGCGCGGATTGGGCAGGAATCCAGTCCTTTGATTGGCATTGGAGCGTAGGACATGAAGAATGTGTCAGTGTTCAGCTCTTCTAAGTTCTTTAATACCTCTAAAAATACCACATTAACTTCCATCAGAACGTCATGGAATGCGCATACATCCTCGTTGTTGCTCTCAATGGATACACCGTCGCCAAAGCCAACGCATTTTACCTTCTTCTCCTTTAACCATTCTGCTGTCTCACGGCAGATGAAAAGACGTTCATCCTCTTTCGTGTTAGAAGCAGGAGTAAATGGAGCAAGCTTGCGTGGGGAATCCAGGATAACGATATCTCCCTCTTTGATGCGGTCGCCGCAGGCTTTTTCTAAGTCTTCACCCTTAATCTTGCCGTTAGGCTCCATATGATCAATGTTTACAAGGATCGCACGACCCATGAAAGTGGTGATAGGCAGACCCTGTACGTCTGTCCAGTTATCATTGTGGTGGTATGGGCATTCCACATGAGTGCCTAAATGGCTGGTCAAATCCATAATCGTGTGCCAATCCGGGATTGGGCCACCTGTGTTAAAACGGAATAAATGACACCGTCTTGTCTCAGTTGCCGGATCCAGCTGCTTTGTTAAATCAATAACTCTTAACCCATTTCCCAGTTCATATGCGCTCATTGTTTGTACCTCCTATGTTATAAAATGATTTTTCTTTCTCTATCTATTATACCAGTATACCGGTATACCGGTCAATCTTTTTTTATTGACTTCATGGTTCTTTTCAGGTATGATATTTTCCGTAGCACTTATGTCCAGACAAGGTTGTCTGGTATTTCCAAAACGACAGGAGTCATTCATGAACGATACCGGTTCCCTGCAATATCAGGCTTATCATACAATCAAAGAACAGATCCTTTCCAAATCCCTGGACTCAGAGGTTTTGTACTCGGAAACCAGAATGGCAAAGGAGCTTGGTATTTCCCGGACCCCTCTGCGTGAGGCACTTCAATATCTCTCGCAGGAAGGTTATATCACCATCATTCCCAGCCGCGGATTCATGATCCGGCGTCTGGACAAGGAGACCATGCGGGAATCCATTCAGGTACGCTGTGCCATTGAGGGCTTCTGTGTCCATCTGGCCGCAGGCTGCGAGGATAAAAAAAGGGTGAACATACTTTTAAAGGATATGGAAGAATCCCTTACAAGGCAAAAAGCCGCTCTCTCCGCAAAGAATTTCCCAGAATCCTTTACAGAAGAAGACCACCAGTTCCATATGCTTTTGGTCCATTTCGCTGAGAACAGCGAATTTAACCATCTGTTCCAGCGCCTTCTCTATACCATACATTTGACCACTGCCAATGCCCTGACCGTCTCCGGCCGTGCACAGGCAACCTATGAAGAGCATTTATCCTTTTACCAGTATCTGAAAAAAGGGGATAGCATCCAGGCCTATAATGTCCTGATCACCCACCTTATGATGCCTTTGAACATGAATATCATTTAACGTTTTCTGTCCGGCCTGGTTTTGCGAGAGGCCGGACAGATTTGTTTTTAAAGTGCGATCTTTACAACAACTTTCTTTACTTCACAAGGCTTACCAGCCGCGCAGCGGGGCTTATGGGCATCTTCAGGAGCCACAATGATTAAATCCCCTTCTTCTAACAGAACACTTCCGCTAAATTCCGGTTCTTCATAGAAAATCACATCGTTTGCCTCAATCCGTTCCTTTACCTTTAAGCCGTCCCTTTTGCATACACCGAACTGTTCCCTTCCGGAAACAAGATACTGAATATCAAAATATTTCTCATGGGTCTCAAAGGATCCCTGTTCTGCCGGAAATGTAGTGTATTCCTGTACATTTGCCACCACCATATCTCCCTTGACCGGATAGCTTCCTGCCGGCAAAGAACGGATATCCGTTACTTTCAGCCAATCATAGGCTGCACGGAATTTATCTTCCAGATAATCGTATTTTTCTGCAACTGAAATGTTAGAAAAAAGCATAAGTTTTCTCTCCTTTTTATTTGCTTGCAATGTCCTTTGTATTTAAATCGCCTTCCGAGATAGCAACCACCTGGGACCAGACAGTCTCATCTACGGATACACCATCCTTCATGCTGCGTTCTCTTGTGGTAATGGTGCGTTCTCCAGGACAGGTAACCTGGCCGCCTTCCCGCTCCGGATGACTTTCATCCGCTGCAGCAACACGTCGGTTAAGCATTCCCTGGATTTCTTCCTTTGTTCCGAAAAGATATGGATCATAGGCAATGAAGATCTGGCAGCAACCGGTGCAGCTTCCTCTTCCTTCCTCATCCATATCAAAACCACTCTTTCCGTTTGCCATGAGTGCAGCTGCCAAATCAAGCACAATGGCCATGCCGCTTCCCTTCCAGTAACCGGTGGGAAGGATCCTCCTGCTCTCCTCAATGGCACCCGGATCATCCGTTAAGTTTCCGTCTTTATCAAAACCTCCGGGGAATGGAAGCTTTTTGTCTGCCAGGCGGTAAACTCCAAGCTTTCCATAAGCATACTGGCTCATCGCCATATCAAGAACGATCGGGCCATCCTCTCTTGGAATGGCAATGCAGAACGGATTATTTCCGACCCCCGGCTCATCACTGCCCCATAAGGGCATACAGCTCTCCGTATTGATCCAGCTCATGCCCATGAAACCAGCCTCTGCCATTCTCCAGGCATAGGTGCCGCCCCGCATCCAGTGAGTCGTATTCCTTAAGGCAACGCATCCGATCCCATGTTCTTTGGCAAGCTCCATAGCCCGATCTGCACAAAACATTGCATTGGTAATACCGATCCCCAAATGTCCGTCGTAATTTTCAACAGCTCCCCTTGCTCCTATAAGCTCTGGCTTTCCTTTTGGATCCACCCAGCCCTTCTGCACATATTCCACAAAACGCGGAACACGGTTTAATCCATGGCTCTCAACGCCATCTGCACTGGACTGGGTATGGATGGTTGCACAAACCTCAGCCTGTTCCATAGTAAGTCCGGCATTTAATAATGCTTTTTTTATTGTTTCTTTTACTGTCTCATATGGAATTTTTAAACTCATATCTTCTCCTGCTTTCTTTTAGGCGGTCCGCGGCGTTCTCCCCGCACAGACCATCATCTCTTCGTAAAGTCCACTGGCTTCTTCCGGTGAATAGCCATAGACCAAAAATACATCCATTATATAGGGGGAATAGGTGATCCCCATGATTTCCTGGGCAAACCCCATTGCTGCAATCTCGCTGAAAGCGATCACGTTGGAATCATTATGAAGAAAACCAAGGGACCACAGTCTGACCTTTTCTGTCTTCGTGAAAATCTCATGATAGTACTGCTCTTCCACGTGATGAAATAGCTCGTGAGCCAGCAGAAGGCGGCTGATATCAAGTCCCTCTGTCAGCAAATTTAAAATCCCCGGTCTGTCAAAGAGCTTCTCCCCTTTTTTCACCGCATCCATATAGATGCAGATTTTATTGGGTACCCTGTATTCAGCGAAAAGCACACGGTCGGTTTTCTCCGGGAATTCCGGAAAAGAGATATCCATGCCCATGGCTTGTGCCAGCTTTTTAGGATCTCTGGTCTGGTACTTTTCACAAACCTTTTGTGCATATTCTCTGCCGCAGGCCAGGCTTTTCTCCATCCATTCCTTCCGCTGCTCCTCGTTAAACTTTCCATTTAAAGGTTCTCTTGAAAATGCATAGGAATACCATTCCACCGGGTCTATTTCCGCTAAGTCACTCATCATGTCTTCGATTGGACGTACATCAAAGTGGGGGCGCTCATACACGCTTGTCCTCTGCTTTCCGAAAAGTCCATTTGTAATGGGCTTTAGGGCATTCCGAAACTCTTCCTTCTTCATAATCGATTAAATCTCCTGTACGGAAGCTACGATCAGGACATCTTCCTCTGGTTCACGGTCTCCTAAGTCCAGATTCATAAGAAGCATAACCTGCTCTAAGTCTACTGCACTGTAGTCGCATACTCTGGGTCCGAAGCATACAAAGAAATCTGGACGCAGCACGGTATCCGTCTTAAACACAGCATTTTCCTTCCAAAGCTTTTCTACAACCTCTTCGTAATCCTTTACCTTACATTTCTCTACAACACCGTCGGAACACTGCACTTTAATGAATCCCTTGCTGTCTACGATACGCAGAGGTGTTTTACCGTCTTTCTCCCCTTTATAAACATAAAACTTGTCTGTCATCTCAGCCAATTTTACATTGCAAATCTTGGGACCGAAATCCTGTAATGCAAGCTCGCAAGCCTCCGGCTCCTCACATGCTTTTAAAAGATCTGTGGTCTTTACCTCTGTGGATCCTGTGGCTATGGCCGTTACCTTTCCTGTCTGGCTGTCGATTTCTATATGGATCTCAACGGAATCAGGAGAAGCGCCTGAGCTGACTGCTAAATCTGCCGCCTCTTTTTTCAGCTCACGGATGTCTTCCTGTGTTGGGTTTGGTATCACACGCTCTACCACGTCACGAACCATGGAAAGCGCTACGCCAATGGAAGAAATTACTTCTGCATTTTCCGGGATGCTGTACTGCAATCCCATCTTGCCTGCACAGTAAGGTACCAGTGAAGCAGCACCACCACCGCAGCCTACCAGTTTCATGCTGTCATGATCCAGTTTGTACTTTTCAGCCAGGGAGTTGATGCACGCGTTGATCTTTTCAAAGTCCTTATCCAGAATCTGGGTAGCCAGTTCTTCTACTGTTATGCCAAGCTTATCAGCAACCGGCTGCATTGCTTTTCTGGCGGAATTTGCATTGCCGTGGGCAAAGTATTTCTCATCAATAAGGCCCAGAACGTTTGCAGCATCCGTATTGGTAAAGCAGATACGCTTTCCGTTCTTTAAACGCAGGGTTACATAGTCGCCCGGATCACCTGGTTTTGGGCTGACCATTTCGATCTGTGGATCAACGATCTCTTCTTCCGGCATAAAGCAGGCATATTCACAGCCGGCGATATGAGCGGAACGGGGACCTACGTCTACCACGCATTTATCATTGACACGGACCATGGAGCCGCCTGCACAGCCTAAGATCCGGACATCCAGAGAGTTGATATAAGTGTCATGACCGCCGATTTTGGCATAATCCACACCAGGACGGCCGTTCTTAATGACTCCAATGTTGGTGGTAGTTCCACCAACCTCAAAATAGATGGCATTGGAAGCACGAAGATACATGAGAGAGCCCATAACCGATGCTGCGGGACCGGAAAGTGCCGTTAAGATCGGACGCTTTCTCATCTCGCCGATTTCCATAACACCGCCGTCGCCTCTCATAATCATTAAGGGCACGTTTACGCCCGCAGATTTTACTGAGGTTTCTGTAGCATTTGCAGTCATCATCATCTTCGGCAGAATGGAAGCATTGATTGCCGCCGTACGGGTACGGCGGGTAAGTCCGTAAAGTTTTGTAATATCGGAAGCCATTGTAACTGGCACATTTTTCTTTTTTGCGCAGTCATGGATCATCTGCTCTTCCCCCATGCTGTCCACGCCAAAAGCCATGGAAGCCACCATTACCTGGGAGCCCTGGGCAAGCAAATCATCGATGTTCTTGTTGATGATATCTTCTGTCAGCATTTTCTTCTTAATAAAGGTATTATACACCTTGATCATACGGCCGACTTTTTCATCTAACACAATGTCTTTTAAGGCAAGCTGGCGCTTTGCCAGGAAGCCCTCAAGACCACCCCCTGCAACTCCTACGACACCAACGCTAGCCACATCGCCCTCAATAAAGGCATTGGTAGCCTGGGTGGTAGAGTGAGCCACAAATACCACATCCTCCGGAGAGATATCATTTTCGTCCATGCAGTTTTTAAAGCTCTGCACAACACCGGCAGCAACGCCGTCTTTGTGGTCATGTGTCGTCTTTACTTCGTTTTTTCCGATAATTTCATGGGTATCGTTATCCATTGCAACGCATTTGGTATAGGTACCGCCTACGTCAATTCCCATACGAACCGGTCTGTGAATTCGTTCTGCCATTTATTTTCCATTCCTTTCCATTTCCTTGCCACACATTTTGGCATAAAGGTATACCTGCTAGGTGCTTGCACCTTAGTTTTAACAATATTTAATCCCTCATTCAGATGAATGTTGAAAAGCGTCCGGGTGCGCAAAGGCGCGCCCGGACCTATGGGTAATCTATCTTAGTTTTGGAGAGTGCGAGTTTTTATCCTGTTCATCGAACAGCTGTAAATATTCCTATTATAGAAACCATGCGGCGCCAAGTCCACCCAGCATAATAAAGGTTGCAACGTACTGCAGCACACCGGTAAGATATGCATTGGGGATGGACAGCTTCAAGAAATCTCTTGATTCTACCTTTGTATAAGCAAGTCCCCATGCAACCCATGACTGAGTGATACAGCTTCCGATATTTACTGTAATTGTCGGAATAGCGAATACCGCATATAAGAACGGTACAGAGAAGGAAGCAACATTGGACAATACGCCAAGGGTAGCAGCTCCACAGCCAACCAAAGTCATCGGTCCACGGAACAATCCCATGCAAAGCAGAACAGCGAATACGATACAGACAACGATCTCGTTCTTTGGCATTACGTTGCCCAAAATCACCTTGAAATAAGGAGAAGCATACGCTGCTACCTGGTTAAACATAGGCAGAGTAAGAAGGAATCCTACTAGTGGAGCAGTATCAACTACACCATCATAAAACAGCTTGTTAACAAGCTGGCAATTCTCTTTGAACGTTCCACTCATTCTTCCGCAAAGGAACAGAGCCAGGAATCCTGCAATTACAAAGCCGCCGATTACGGAGAAATCCAGCCAGATCTTAAGAATAACAGGTACGATAGGAAGAAGCAGTGTGTAGAAAGGAGCATTCTTCTGTTCGGATGCTGTGCTGCGGGTCTGTGCGGCCCAAGCATGAACGGTTTTTGCACGCTTTAAGTAGAAAGCAGCCAGTACTGTTGTTGCAACCAGCATGATAACCAGGGCAGCATAACCCCAGTGTGATGCATACCAGCCAAGGGTAAACTCTGGCATCTCTTCTGGTTTAATAAAGAATGCACGGTACTGTGCAAAGTTTACTGGGTTTAAGTAAATACCTGAAGCAACGGAACCCATAAATGTGAACAGTGCAACAGACTTGGGAATACCCAGAGACATAAGGATTGGAAGCACGATAACGCCGATTGCGATAACCGGGCCGGCTCCTGTCATGGCCGTGAAGATCAGAGCCGTAACAATGTTTAACAGCGCTACTGTAACAAATGGCTTGTCTCCGCCTAATTCAACTGTCTTACGGATCAAAGTGGAAGCAATTCCGGTATCCATAAGCACGCGGCCAAACCAAGCACCCCAGCAAACGTTTACCAGAGTGGTTCCCCAACCTTCAGGAGCAGACTGGTAAATCTTGTTTAAAGCTGCAATCAGTGTGTTGTCTTTTCCAAACTGAAGGATTGGATTAGACGCCAAAAATGCTTCACTTGCAAATAATGTTCCTCCAATTGGAAGGATGGTCCAAAGAAGCGTAATCAGCAGGAAGCCGATCATCAGGTTATGACCCTTGATACAGTAATACGCCAGGCCAAAGAAAGAAATTAATAAAATGATTCCAATAATGTACTCCAAAGTAATACCTCCTATGACTTTTTATTCTCCATGCAATGCTAACTCTCTTGCCCTTCCCTTAAGGCGGCAGTCTCTCTCAAACTTCTACCCATACTCCTTTCATCATAATAATAAATATTTATTTCCATCCGGGCTGGTTTTTACGCCTGACCGGAAAAGAACTGTGGATAGATTCCCCGAAGCGTTCCCGCATTCCAAAGAACCGAATTAAAATGATTCGCGCAGATCAGGCATGCAGCTTCTGCATCCCGGCGCTTTAGGTTATCAAGCAAAAGGCGTCCCTCTACCTGGACGTGCTCAAGGCTCGTCAGGGAAGACATGTCTGTCTTATAGTTAAATGTCGTATACTGAAGATAATTCAAACGCAGCAAATCGCAATCCATAGTCCGGAAGACCTCCCAGACATACTCATGGCCGCAAAAGGTAGAAAGCAGATAATGAAGCTGCTGCTCCACGATCAGAAAATCAATGGGATTTTCTTTATTTAACTCGTATTTCTGATAGCTAAGGACCTCTTCCAGCTGTTCAATCTGAGTTTTCGTAAGACCCTGGCGGCATATTTCCTCAATGATTGCCTGTTCCAGCACATTATGAGAAAAAACGGACTGCCTAATCCGTTCGCTGTCAAGCAGCGTGACTTCGGTTCCCCTCTGAGGGTAAACCACAATATATCCTTCCTCTACCAGGCGGGAAAGGGCATCTCTCACCATAGTCCGGCTGGCATTCATCTGGCTGGACAAAATATTTTCGCTCAGCCGCTCTCCTGGGCGAATATCCAGATTCAATATCTGCATGCGCAGCTGATTATAGATGTCGCTCCTCTGGTCGCTTTTTCCCACTTCCACTTCCATCACTTTTTTCCCTCCCTACGAAAACTGTTGGTATCCTATTGCACACAAGCAGCAATCAGGATTGCACATCAGTATCCCGGCAAATGCATATCAGTACTGAAAATACGCCTTTTTTTATTCTTTTGTTTATTGTTTGCATTGTAAAATATATCATATCCATACTTTAAAATCAACTATTTCATTAGCATTTTTTACATTTTTTTTTAATCATTTAGTATTCTTCTGATTTTTTTCACAAATATGATCCAAATTTTACCAAAAATGGCTCGTTTAAAAGATTGCATACAAGTTGATGTGCAGCCTCTTAAAATCTGCCATTATCATGGATTGTAAAGCGATAAACAGGCGTTTTTATAAAAAAAGGAGCCCCGCTCCATGACCGTGATCCAGTCATATTGCGAGACTCCATATTAAAAATCTAAAAAATTTCATGTTTGATGATATGTTTATATTTCTCGTTGAACACAATGAATGCTTTCCAGTGCATTTTGAATGTCTTTGCATATCAGTGTTTGCATGCTGCTTTTATATCTTTGTGGATTGGCTGTTTCCAGCGCATCGATAATACACTCAGCCAAAAGGTGCTTATTTGTGGCAATCTGAGGAAGAACCTTAATGCACTGCCTTGCCGTGATGGGTTTCTCATCCATCACATGCATCAAAAGCTCATCGATGATTTCATCAATCCGGTTGTCCTTATCCCATTTGGCATTAGCGGCAATCAAGATGATGCCCCTTGTTCTGACATATGAGTTTGGGTCATGAAGCATTTCTGTGAAAAAGTCAAAAAAGGGGTATACGGTATCGGAATGGCCGCACTTCTCTTCAAGCTGTTTCAGGCACTGATAAGCATAATTATGATCTTGATTTCTTAACCCATTCACTAATTCTTCGATTTCAACCATTGCCGTTACCATCCATTTCCCTGCGGTGCTGCAGATGAATACCTATATGCCCGACTCCCAAAATCATCGTGGATATCAAAAGCCAGATCACCTTCCCATATATCCCCAGAAGAAAGAATGCAACAATTGGCAATGAAGCACCAGCCACAGGAACGCCGCAAAGACTGCTATAAAAATCAGCCAAAGTCTTCCGGCTTCTGAAATATCTGATCCACCAGCCTTCATAAAGAATCATGACTATCACCGCGGCAACGAGCCATAGGGACCATGGTGTCCAACTGCGAAGATTAAGATCAGAAAAAACAAGTACCCCACTGGTGACAAGAACCTGGCCCACACGTTCAAAGATTAGAAGTACTTTATTCTCACCTTGAGAATCATACCCTTCCGGTTGGTATTTTGTCCATATGAGATTAGGAATCATTAACATAAGTAAGAAAATCAGCCCTATATAGGAAAAGCCTAAACGTCCCATGTTTTCACCTGCCAGATTCATTCTAATTTCCTGTTATTTTCCCTTTTCCAGTTTGCCATGGTAATCGGCAATACCGCCTATATCAGTAACAGAATAACCATTCGTACTTAAGTAACGATAGGCTTGTCTGCTGCGGGCTCCGCTGCGGCAATAAACAAAAACCGGATTGTTTTTGTTAAGCTTATTGGATTCCAGACGGTCCAACGGCATATTAACGCTGCCGGGAATATGGCCTTCCATATATTCCTGTGCCGTACGCACATCCAGCAATACAGCATTGGGCGTGTTGTTAGCCTGATCAACTCCTGAAGCAAAATCCGAACGGTTAGAAAAAAAATTAAATATGCTCATCTCAGCATCTCCTTCTTAATTTAAAATAATTCTTATAGCAATGTATTAATTATACCGCCTTAATAAAAAGGTCTCAGTGACATTGTTACATTAATAAGAATTATTCCTATTGTCAAAAGAGAAAAGCCAGGGCACGGTTTCAACTTTTTCGATTCCTGCACTCTATGGGACCGTTATCCCCCAACGCTTTCCCGTTGATTAAACTTGAATAATTTTTAAACGGCAATCATTTGCATATGGACAGCTCATAAGGCAAACACCCATGGGTGAAATATATATCACCACGGTCTCTCTTTATTTAGCCAGCCAAGGGATTCCCAGTAATGTACATCCGCAGGGTTAAAATGAAACTTTTTATGCATAAATCTCATGACATGAAATAAAGTCTTGACCTTTAAAGAAGGGGTTACCTGCCTGTCTTTCCCTTTGATCTTATCCGAAAGCCTGTCAATTTCCATTTGCAGCTTTGCTTTCTTTTTGCTGGCTACCGTGTCCCAATCGCTTCCATGGATGTTCCTTCCAAATGCGTAAATACGAGAAATACCCCAGAAAGTCATGCTATCCTTTAAATCCCGCAGCGCAGACCTTGTTCCTGCACCTGCAGCCGTGGAAATAAGAAGAACCTGCTTGTGAAACATTTCTTTTCTCGGCTGATGAGCCATCCATTGGTATCCAAAATGGTCAAGAAACGCCTTTACCTGCCCCGGAACATGATAGACGTAAACCGGTGCTGTAAAAATCAGCAGGTCAGCTTCAAGCATGGACTCTAAAATTGGTTTTAAATAACCATAATCCGGACAATTCCTATAATCGGTAAAGCAGTTCCAACAGCCTATACAAAAATTAGGCATATCTTTTGGGAGAAAAAATTCCTTTACAGAATCTCTTTCCGAAAGATTCTGTATAAATCGCTGTGCAATGTTGTAAGTGCTGGACTTTGACTTGCGCTGCGTTGCATAGATCACGGTAATTTTCATAGATCAACCCTCCTGTAAAAGAATCCATAAAGGCAAAGGAATATCCAAGTAGTATTATAACAGAAAAGTATAAAATTCACCACCAAAGCTATAATTTTGGTTACACGCCGATGTAAAGGATGAATTACTTGACGTATCCAATCCTAAATATTATCATATAACCGTAAGGTCCAAACGAAAGATAAGCCCCTTTAGTAAATATGGCGGTAAATACAGACTGGCCTCTTCCCAACATGAAAGGAAAATTTATAAACTAGTTTTATATGAAGAAGGGAGTTAAACAAAATATGCTGAAAATAGCATTATGCGATGACAACCAGTGTGCGATCAATCAATACGCGGAGTTAATTTCCCAAATTGCGAAGAAGCATCAGATAAAGATCCAGCTTTCCAGTTATCTTAGCGGAGAATCCTTGCTCTTTCATTATTCCGAAGCCCCTGAACAAACTGATATTATATTTTTAGATGTCATGATGGGCAAAACAGATGGGATGGAGACGGCCCGTAAGCTAAGGGATTGCGACTGTAAAGCACAGATCGTCTTTTTGACCAGTTATGAAGATTATGTTTATGAGGCATTTGATGTAAATGCTCTCCAATATCTGTTAAAAGAGAATACAAGTACGGAGAAATTTGAGGAGGTTTTTCTGAAAGCAGCAGAACTTGCCTCGAAAAAAGAGGAGGAATTATTTACCTTCGAATTTGACGGTAAGACAAGTGCGATTCCAATCCATCAAATCTCTTATTTTGAAATTTGGCAAAGGATTGTAACGGTACATTTAAGCGATGGAAAAACAGCGAAATTCTATGGCAGCATGGAGCGCATAGAAAATAAGCTTTCCGGGAAAAACTTTGTGCGGTCACACCGTTCTTACCTGATTCATCTGTCCTACATTGCTATCTTTAGGCAGCAGACCGTTCAGTTAAAAACAGGAGAGACAGTTCCTGTAGGAATTACTTACGTTCAATCCCTAAAAAGGGCATTTTCTGATTATATTTCGCGTTTTCACATTTACAATTCCAAAATTTTATCTTAGAAGAAGGAGCAGCTATGATCTATCTTGTTATCCCAGTAGTTCTCCTGTATTATTATGCCTTTTTGCTTTACTACCGCAAGCTTTTTCCTGCTCAAAGGAGAAGGTCTATTCAAGTTCTGCTTATTCTGGCAATCATTGCCACGTCGTATGTCTTCCTAAACCCGCCAGATGTACGGTGGTTAAGACTTCCGATCATTATGATTGCCATGACCATAGGGCTTCGATATTCCACTGGAATGGACTGGCTGCAGGCTGCCTACGGAGGAAGCTGCTCGGTGTTATTCGCTTACTGCTTCCGCGGCATATTTGCGGTAATCAGTGCATTTATCTTCTGTAACCATGATTTTTCTAACATTGAGGCTTACTATGCAAGCACAGTTTTGATCCTTCCATTCGTTCTTTTATTCTTAACAATCTTATATAAGACCATCCTCCCCGATGACAAGCTCAGGCTCTTTTTACATAACCGCAGTCAGCTTAAATATGTCGTTACATATGAAATTACGGCCGCAGCTAATTTGGTTGTCATTAATTCCGGTCGTGATTTATTTCCTTGCGATATATTATCATCCGATAACATCTTATCTCCTTACGGCATGTGGTATGTAAAAGTAGGCTTAGGAGCTTACGTTCTTACCATTGGCATGCTCATCTACGCGATTTACCAATCTATTAAGAGCACGGAGCTGCAGGAATACCAATGGAGAATGGAAATGCTGGAAGAGCAGTATGAACGGCAGGTGCGGCATTACAATTCATATCAGAAATATACGGAAAGCTTCCGGGAATTCAAGCACGACTACCGGTCTATGATGGGATTATTAAAACCATTGATCCGGGCGAATGAAAATGTAAAGGCCCTTCAGCTGATCGACGATATGTTTGACGAGATGCAGAAGAAGGTGGTTGTCCATAAAAAATATTCCGACAGCGTTGTTCTTGACGCTATGCTTCAGGATCTTACTAATATCTGCGAAGAAAATGAAATCCGTCTTTCATCAAACGCGTTTATCCCCCGTAACACGGGGTTGTCAACAATTGATGCGATTCGTATTTTCTCGAATTACTCCAACAATGCAGTGGAAGCATGCCAAAAGGTTCCTGTTTCAGATCGTTTTATAGACATTGTCAGTGCTAATGAGCTGCAGTGGGTCACGCTTCAAGTGATCAATTCCTATGACGGTAAATCACTCAATCACAACGGAAAGTTCCTTACGACAAAGCCAGATAAGCAAAGTCACGGACTAGGATTAAGAATCGTAGAACAAATTGCAGAGAGTTTGGGCGGATTTGTGATATATGAAGAGAATTTTGAAAACAAGACATTTCTGGTCAGGGTCCATATTCCCAGGTCAAGCGAAAACCAGACTGACTGAAATTAAATCGGGGCAAGCCGCTTTATGCTGCCTTGCCCCGATTTACAAAAACAGTTTTTAAATCTGCTCTTACCTTTTGCTTTTTTTGCATGCATACATTCTCCTGTCCGCTTCCTGGAGTAAATTTGACGTAGTATATCTAGATTCGGAGTTAAAAGACAATATGCCGTGGCTGAATGACATCTTATAAGGCTTTGAAGCTGTGCTCTCCAGCTTTTTCAGTTCGCCGTACATTCTTGTAATAATTTTTTCAGCCGTATTTTCCATACAGTTTTTAAAGATAATAAAAAATTCATCGCCGCCATATCGGCAGACCACATCCGAACTGCGAATGGAGTGCAAGATCACCTGTGCAATGCTCTTAATGGTATAATCACCCTCATCATGACCATATGTATCATTGATAACCTTTAAGCTGTCAATGTCAATAAAGGCCAGGCAGCTTGTAACATCACTGTATAATAAGGTCTTTTCCAGTTCCTTCAGCCCTGCTTCCCGGTTATAAGCGCCCGTCATGGTATCCGTCGCTGCAGTCAGCTGCAAACGATGTTCTCTGGTTTTCCAATCGCTGACATCCTCGATCACATACAGGTACAGCACCTGGCCATTGGGCAGCAGGCACCTGTTTGACATAACCCGGTACCAGGTGTTATTACTGTCATCATAAACTTCACGAAAAACCGGAAAACAATCCTGGTCCCCAAGCTCTGCAATCAGCGTCAGCAAAGCATTTCCATGCACATGCTGAAAAGTCAGGTATTCAATATCCCCCAACATCTGTTTGGCAAGGCGATTGGCATATACCAAATGTCCGCTAAAGTCCACCTCTAACACGAAAACATGGAGAAGATCCAGTGCCTGAACAATTTGATGATAACGCCAGCTGCTGACAGGCGCCGGGGCCTTCCAGTCCGCCGCCCCGTTATCCCTTATAGATGCGTCCGAAACCCGGTCAATTAACCCGTTAAACATATCATACAGTTCTCCAGGATATTCAAGCTTGCTGACTACATATCCTTCTTGAAGCAGTTTCCCGCTCTGGGTCAAAACGGAAAGCCGTGAGTGCAGCTGCTTAAGAGGACCAGACAGATAATTGTACTGGGTAGGAAGCGGTCCATTCAGCCTGCCTTCCGATAAGTCAATTGCCAGGTGGTTCATTTCATAGATATTCTGAATCAATTGATTGATCTGTCCAATTAGTATCCGCCATTCCGGCGCAGAGTCATCTACTTCCACAGCATCGCTTTGTTTGCCAGACAGTAAATTATCAAATAAATTCTGTATTGTCATAAGCATCTTATGATCTTCCTGGTTCATCTCCTGCCTCCTTATCACTACTCATTCTTTAACTCCTTTCCCCTTATTCCAGGCTCTCAGCCACAAACCGGCAGGTTCGGTCCCCGGTAGACCAGCAATCTATTTCTTTAACACGGAACTGACATCCGCTGTAGACTTCCAGAATACCCGCAATAAAGCCTTCATCATAATCACACACTGCCTTTCCGGAAATGGGAAGGCCGGAACAATCCAGATCCTCTGAAACGGTCAGCGTAAATGACAGGGAATCCATATCTACTTTTTCCATACGCAGGATACCTATCTTAAGCTCCATCAGCTTATTTGTTAAGTTGGCAATGAAGAAATCGAAATCACCAGAAAGATCCAGTACATTTTTAGCCAGTTCCTTACCTGCCAGGTGCCCGGCAGCCCGATACAGGCGGCTGGCAGTCTCCTCATCGTATTCACGGGCCAGGATATCCTTTAAGGTATATTGCAGCAGACGGTAAACAAGTACCGGTACATCAGAGCCTAAATTCTTTCTTCCCTCATCAATGTTTCCAAGACAATCCCAGGTGAACTGAGACGGTTTGCTTTCATGACGCATAAAACTCCTCCTTAAAATGTACTGCGAAAAAAATTACCAGATTGGCGACAAAGACCAGTTATCTAGTATAACCATAGCAGTCAATGGGGGGATGTGAGGCGTCGTTGTCATGAATACGGTATTTAATGGTCTGAATTTCTGTTTTCAATGTAAGATTAAGGGACAAAAAAGAACCCCATTTTTGACATTAGTCAAAAATAGGGCTCTTTAGTTAAAGCGGGTGATGGGAATCGAACCCACGTATCCAGCTTGGAAGGCTGGTGTTCTACCATTGAACTACACCCGCACGGAATTTCTGAAGTTTTTCAAAAGTGCTTTGAAAAGCACAATGCCCAAAGCCGGAATCGAACCAGCGACACGAGGATTTTCAGTCCTCTGCTCTACCAACTGAGCTATCTGGGCATAACCACCTGCAACACGAATAATTCTACAAGATTTCTCCCATCTTGTCAAGATAAGTTTTCTAAATTATGTCAAAAAAACATAATTCTCAGTAAAATCTTTAAAACATATCACATGCCTGGTCAAAACTTACACACCTTGAATATCTGGAATTCCACATTTTCTCATTATAATATTTGTAGGACTGTTCCGCAGTCATATACTCATTATCAACAGTTGAATTGCAATAAGCCGGGACAACAATTTCAAATCCATGTTCAAAACCACACTTTATTGTTGCATCTATGCAGTAATCTGTCTGCAAACCTGTAATCATAATGGTATCTTCGTTTTTAGAGCGCAGGTATTCTAATAAACCCGTATCCCTAAATGCACTATTAACATGTTTATCAAATATTTTTTCTTCATTCATTGGAGCAAATTGTTCAAATATTTCAAATCCTTTTACGCCCTTAGTCAGCTCAAAACCATCATCGTGACGAACATAAATAATCTCTATGCCCTTGGTTCTTGCTAAATGAATTAATTGCTTCATGTTGTTTTCAAATATTTCATATTGAAACAATTGATTTGTAACAATCATATCCTGTGCATCTACTATTAATAGTACCATATAAATCCCCCTTATTCTATTGTTTTCCAGAGCAGCTGTCCATTTTCGAAAATCACTTCTATTCGCCCGGTATCCTTTAGCCAGGAAAGATAAGAGCGGATCGTGCTGCCAACGAGTACATATTGCTCAAAATTCATAACCAGACCATAGTCATTAAAAAGCTGCTGTAAAACCTTTTCAAAGATAATCGGCTCTTTACAAATTTCAAGTATGTTATCTGCTATTTCATGTACCTTATTAATGTTAATCTGAGCGAGCGGGGCGATATCATCGGTCGCTTCTGCGTGGGCAGGGATGAAAACCTTTGCCTTCATGGTCTTTACCATTTCCAGGGTGTCAAGGTAAGCGGATACATCATAAATAAACCCGATCTGGTATTTTTCCAGTGTTTCTTTGCTCGACAGGCAGTCTGCCAGGTAAACGACATCATCCATATCTCTAAAACCCACCATATCAAAAAAATGACCGGGAAGAGGAATCACACTCATACCCTTCGGAAGAACCTCCTCTGTAAGGTGTTCTGCACTGCTTTCCTGGGCCATCAGGAATTTGTGCCTTAAGTCCTTTGGCGGGAACCCGCCATACAGGAAAGAAGGCTCAAGGATGGTATGGTTCGTAAAGTCGCATTCAATACCGGGAGCATAAACTTTGCATCCGGTTTGATTCTGTAAATACTTATTGCCTCCGATATGATCGGCATTTGAATGGGTATTATAAATTGCCGTCAGCTGCCAGCCATTGGCATCCAGTATCTGCCTGACTTTCCGCCCAGCATCCTTGTCACTCCCGCTGTCAATAAGGCATACCTCCATATCGTTAAGCTTAACAATGCCAATCTTTGCCGGGCTTTGAACATAATAACTATTTGTGCTAACCTGATTTAGCTCATACATTTGGGAAACCTCCATATAGTAGAAATCCTTTGAAAACTGTAGTTTTAATGATGATAATGATCTTACAGGAAAGGAAGAGTCGGGTCCTTCCGGACAGACCTTCCTTTCCGCTCCGAAATCCTGTCTCCATCTTCCACCCTTCCGCAAAGCAGCGGGCTATGTTCATCGTATAATGTGCATCTCCTCTTCACTGCCTCCACACTGTCATTGGCATAGCAATACTTACAACCGGCCAAACAGGTGTCATAAGTCCCCACCTCAACGCTTTCCATGCATCCACATTCTGTTCTTTGATTTTTATCCTTTCTCCGGTATACCGGACCGCCTATTAAGCATTCCGCCATCGCAGGGTCAATGCAGCTTCCTCGCGAGATTCCCGCAGAACTTAAATCAGCTATTTCCGCACATGCATCAATCCTGAGTCCATAAGTACCTGCAATCGAGGCCAGCCCTTTGCCCAGCCTTTTCATCCCCACTTCATCCAATTCTTCTACCGGGATTCCCTTCATGTTACGCTCCGTCTTTCCATACTTGTCCAGGAAACTGATCACTACCTTTTCCGCAGAACCGCATACACCTCTGGCAATTTCTTCAAAGGCCCGCAAATGGTATTCCTCTCTGTAACGGCCATTAAGGAATATGGGATCATACCGCCAGACCATACGGTCTTTCCCCACTTTTTCTGCCGTTTCCCGGAAAATATCGATCAAATGCCTTTTATCCGGCAGTCCAGGCTCAATATCATTTCCATATCCTGTCAATGTAAACTGTATATAGAAAGGGATGCTTCCTAGCTCCCGGATTCGTTCCATCATAGGCTCCGGATTTTTCGTCCAGAATACTATAAGCTCAACTTGCTCCGGAGATAGGTCGATCCGGCTGATCTGATGGCTGTTCATGGGGTTTTTTACATAAAGATACCCTTCTTTCAGCCTGTTAAAAAACCAATCCGAATAAAATTGTGGAATATCCGTCCGCCTGCTGACACTGAGTATCATAGTTCTCACTCCTGTTTCTTCTTATTAAAATCAATATAAGCATTACATGCGACCGCTTCAAACTCTTTAACTTTTTTAAGAACTTCGAATATGGCATCTGTCTGGAATAAGTTGGCATAATGTTTTGCCTAATAACTGGGAATTCTGATATATGAAAAGAAGCCGTTTTCTATCATCATCTACAACTGGAGGAACACCATGAAAAATGAACCTGTATTTTTAACTGACAAAAATCATAACGTCATTCTGGAAGCCATCTCTGGTACTCCCAATGCTGCGCTTCCGGACAGCTTGAAGCCTTTTGAAATATTGGAACCTAATACTTCGGACGGTGCCACGGAAAAACATGTTCCTGTCATTGAGACAGAAGGAAATCATGTGACCGTAAAGGTGGGCAGCACGTTCCATCCCATGACCGAGGAACACAACATTTCCTGGGTCTGCTTGCAGACAACAGCTGGAAGTATCATGAGAGTTAGCTTAAGCCCTGACTGTGAACCGGTGGCCTGCTTTACTCTGGAGGACGGCGATTCCCCAAAAGCCGCTTTTGCCTACTGCAATCTTCACGGATTCTGGAAATCAGAGGCGTAACGAAAAAAGAATTCCCTGAAGCACACTCAAGGAAAGATGCACTCTCTGTTTCCAATATCGCCGCAGGATTCATAATCCTGCGGCGATTCCTATGCCCTCAATTTTCCATAAGCATATAATCCTACTCATTTTTATCACGATAATGGCTGATTTCTCCGCCTTAGAGAGAATCTTTCAAGGACAAGCCGAACTTCTTCATCGCTTAACGTATTAGGAACTTCAACGTTGTCTTCTAAGCCATCCATCTCTGCTCCATCAAAGCGATACAATTTGATGAGTAAATTCCACAATGTTTCCAGCTCTTTCACTTTCTTTTCAAGGCTTTTAATCAACTGCGTAACGTTTTGCTTCGTAGCCCCTAATTTATTGGCAATATTGACAATCGTAGTTTCTTCTTCGGGTAAATGAAGCATGGCCAGCACAGTCATGTATTGCCTGGAAGTCAAAGGGACACAGTATTTGTCTCCTGTCGTCTGAAGTTTATTGGAAACAGAAAAATTCTAATGTATCGACAATTTATTGCCTTTTAGTATACAACGATTTGAATCATTTATCAACGTTCCTACCGTTTCTTAAAAAACTTAATAGTTTCCTGAAACGTATCATACTGTCCTTTTGCATTTCCCTCAACCGTTCCACCAGTAGTAAATATGCCACCGTTCATGGGCATTTCAAGGGTAAAGTCATTTTCTTCGTGAGAAACAGTTCCCTCAAACAACTTAAACTTTGCAACCTCCTGTCTTAAAGCCTGGGCTTGTGCCTCCAGTTCTTCACTGGAAGCTGAACTTTCCTCTGCTGCTGCTGCATTGGACTGCACCACAGCAGATACCTGGGACAGTCCTCCAAGGATCTGCTCCATAGCCTTGGCCTGTTCCAGAGAGGCTGATTCAATCTCCTCCATCACCCGTTCCACAAGAACTGATTTATCAGCGATCTCCTTAAGGATTCCTGCTGTCTCATCTGTCTGCCTTTTTCCCTCCGAAACCGCATTTACCGTATTCCCGATCAACTGGGCAGTCTGTTTCGCCGCATCAGCTGATTTTGCAGAGAGATTCCGGACTTCTCCTGCTACCACCGCAAACCCTTGACCCGCGCTTCCGGCCCGGGCTGCCTCAACAGCGGCGTTTAAAGCCAAAATATTGGTCTGAAATGCGATATCCTCAATCATTTTTGTGATGCCGGATATCTTTTCAGAAGATAAACTTATCTCTTCCATAGCCGAATGAAGGCTCTGCATATGCCGGTTCCCTGCGCTGACCCTGGATCCGGATTGTTTTACATAATCGGAAGCTTTCCGTACAGAATCCGAACTTTTTCCTGCCATTTCTGAAACATCTACAATGGCAGCATTTAATTCCTCTACCGTTGCTGCCTGCACAACTGCTCCGGAGGCGAGCGCCTGGGAAGCACCGGAAACCTGCCCTGCTCCCGAATTGACCTCCTCGGCAGAGGAACGGATGTTTAATATGGTATCATTTAAGTGGGAAGCAATCATTTCCATGGAGCTGCGTATGCCATGAAATTCACCTGGATATTCACAATTACTTTGAACCGTAAGGTTCCCGCTGGAGACCTCCTGTAAAAAATGGGAAATATCGTAGATGATATCTCTGTATTTCCCTGCCATTTCACTGACCTTTTCCCCGATTCCCCCTATTTCATCACGGCGTTTCATATTCAGCTCAATGCTTAAATCTCCGGCGGATAACTGATTAATGGAGGCAACCACCTGTCCAATGGGCTTAGTGATCCGGTCCGTGATCCGAAGCATAACGAAAACTGCAAAGATCAGAGAGAAAGCTCCCAAAATAACAGCGTTATTTATGGAAGTTACAACACCGGACATAAATTCAGATTCTGAGGCTGTCACATTTACCGACCACCCGTTGGTGTTTTTTACAGGAGTATAGGAACCAAATCTATTTTCTCCGTTCCAATGATAGAATCCAAAGCCGGTTTCGCCGTTCACCATGGCAGCTTCCAGTTTTGCGATCTCTCCATAAGCAGCCTGATTGGTTTTTGCTGACTCCGTGTCATTTTGCTGTGATAATACCTGGGAAAAATCCTCGTAAGCCACTTTCGTTCCTTCCCGATTTAAAATATAAGTACTTCCGGTATCCCCAAGTTTTGTATCCTCAATCATCTTCTGGAAAACAGAATAGGGGAACTCAATCATGATGACCAGATCATCGTATGGGTATGCATATTCAAAGGAGGCAGAGTCCTTATGAATGATAGGGTCGGATAAAAAAGGAGTTCCGCTTTTTGCCTGAAGGTATGCTTCGTCCTGCTCATAGGATTTCCCATTGACAACAGAGGTTCCGTCAGACGAAATGATATCAATGTTATAAAGGCCGTACTGGGAACTTGCGATCCGTAAAAATATATTGATGTTACCTCCCTTTTGCACATTTCCCTTCATATAGAGAGCGATTGACTCGGATATGATCGAATACTCTTCCAGCTTCTGAGTTATTTTTTCCGAAACCAGTTCCGAAGTTTCCTTTAAACTTTTAGCCAGTGACTTCCGGGTCGTGTCATAGGTCATATAAATGGAGCCTATGGACAGTACAAATACAATACAGATGATACAACCAATGGTGAATGCTACCAGTTCCCTTTTTATTCCTTTGTATTCCCTTTTCATATTACGTTATCCTCCGATGTCCAGTTTACCCCTTTGCCAATACAATTTATAGTGGCCCAATTGGTATATCGGACAACTTTCAGATAACTATATGAATTTTACTAAAGTTTTACATTAATTTGGATAATCTTTTACATATCAAATATAAGTGCCCTATAAAATAACTTCTGCGCTATTTTCACCATATTGTATCATTGCCTCCGGATATCCGTTTGCTTCTACTATCCAATTCCTTCCTCCGGCTACTTTCATCAGAATCCTTTCACTCTTTTTTAAAACTTCAACTTTCATGGCTTCCTTTCCATTCTCATCTGGAATCAACGCATGGAACTCAGCCCCATCTTTAATCTGAAACAATTTTAACATGGTCCCATCCGTATAATTATAATCCGGCTTTTCTTCACAATTTCCTACTGCCAATACGGTGTTTTCTCTTACCATGAGAGGAAGATGGAAATAGTCAAAGATTTCTTTATACCATTTTCCACCTGCTTTTACGTCTCCAGTAAGGTAATTGGTCCATGTTCCTTCCGGTAAGTAATAGGAAACCTCTCCGTTTTTCTTAAATACGGGTGCTACCAGCAGGGAATCCCCCAGCATATACTGCTTATCCAGAGTCTCACAGGTCAAATCTTCCGGAAACTCAAGAAACATAGGGCGCATCATTGGTATACCTTCTTTATGTGCTTTTACTGCCTGGCTATAGAGATAAGGCATCAGAGAACACTTCAGCTTCACAAATTTTCTTAATACATCGCCGGCTTCTTCATCAAATAGCCACGGAACCCGGTAGGATGAAGAGCCGTGCAATCTGCTGTGAGAACTTAATAGTCCAAATGCACACCACCGCTTGTATACATCAGCGGAAGCGGTCTGTTCAAACCCGCCAATATCATGACTCCAATAACCATATCCACCAAGAGATAAGGATAATCCTCCTCTTAAATCCTCAGCCATGGAGGGATAGGTTGCAGTACAGTCACCGCCCCAGTGAACAGGAAACTTCTGTCCTCCTGCTGCAGTAGATCTTGCAAATACCAGAGCCTTATCTTTCCCAAGCTTACTTTCCAGAAGTTCAAAAACAGTCTTATTATATAGGTAGGTATAGTAATTATGCATTTTGACTGTATCGGAACCATCGTAATATTTAACACCCGTAACCGGAATTCTTTCCCCAAAATCAGTTTTAAAGCAATCCACCCCCATATCGATCAGTTTCTCCAATTTACCCTGATACCATTTGCAGGCCTCCGGGTTCGTAAAATCGACCAAAGCCATACCTGCCTGCCACCGGTCACACTGCCATATATCATCATCGAGAGTTTTTACGAAATATCCATTTTCCACCCCTTCGTTAAATAACACTGATTTCTGGGCGATATAGCTGTTGATCCAGACACAGATATGCAGGCCCCGCTCTTTGTAGCGCCTTAACATGCCTTCCGGATCCGGAAATGTATCCTTATCCCACTCAAAGCTGCACCATTCATAACCCTTCATCCAGAAACAATCAAAATGGAAGGTATGAAGAGGGATATCACGGTCTTCCATGCCCTGTATAAAGCTGGTGACGGTTGCTTCATCATAGCTTGTTGTAAACGATGTTGTCAGCCACAGGCCGAACGACCACGCCGGAGGCAATGCCGGTTTCCCTGTAAGCTCCGTATACAGCTGCACGGTTTTCTTGGGCGTCTGTCCATTCAAAATATAGTAATCCAGTCTTTCCGTCTGTACGCTGAACTGTACCCTTTCTACCTTTTCACTTCCCACCTCAAAATGAACATCTCCGGGATGACCTACGAACACACCATAGCCTTTGTTGGTAATGTAAAAGGGAACATTCTTATAGGTTTGTTCGGATGCAGTTCCCCCATCCTCATTCCAGATCTCAACGGTCTGGCCATTCTTTATAAACGGAGTATACCGTTCCCCCAGACCATAAACATATTCTCCAACATCCAAAAGGAGCTGTTCCACCATGTAGCCCTTCTTTGTCCCCCGATTCTGCATATAGGCAAGGTTACGGTAGCTGCTCTCTGTCAGCAGCCGATCTCCGTCTTTAAACTCCACCTTCCAGCTATTGGCAGACTTATATATGACAGCACTGGTCTCTCCGGATGTATATGTGATTTTTTCTTCATCCTCCGATATGGAAGTGAAATCACCCTTTTGCTTCGCCACCTCGTAATGGGGGCCTTTATAAGCTGTTCCCTTAAAATGTACGACTGACACTTTAATTACATTTTCCACGGGACTTGAAAACGTCACGGTGAGCAGCGGCTGATTCAGCGTATCCCCCCGATCTCCCATATGCCTTGTTGCAGCGTATACGATCAGTTGATCATGATATCGCTCCCAGCCATAATATTCCACTGCATAAACTGGCTCTATCTCTTCTCTGATCCGCCAGTAGCCATTTGTAAACTTCACGCTCAATTCCTCCTATCATTCTTTTTCTGCCGGTTTAAAATAACGGTTATTTCTCGTGAATACAGGAAGCCTATGGAGGGGAGCATCGGATTCAATGGTTCTGCCACCTTCTATCGTTTCTCCTGTCCAATACTCCTTCCAGGTAAAACCTTTTGGCAGATACACCGTTCTTTTTCTCATACCTGCGTAAAGGATAGGAGCCACAAGGACATCCGGCCCGAACATATACTCATCTTCCACCTCCCAGCACTGTCTATCTTCCGGGAAATCATAAAAGAGAGGGCGCATAACCGGGGTACCCTTCCGGTGGGCTGCCTCCATCAGTTCCGTAATATAAGGCTTCATATAATCTCTTATCTGTAAATATGTTCTGCAGATCTCATACGCTTCCTCACCAAAAGACCAGACCTCATTATCTGCACCGGAAACACAGGCCGCACCGCTTTCCGTTCCCATGGGTTCTTTTAACGGTTCCCGGTAACCATGAAGACGCATGACCGGGCAAAACGTTCCATATTCAAACCATCGGATCAGAAGTTCCTGAAATTCCGGATCTTTTGGATCGCCTCCATGAAATCCCCCGATATCGGTAGTCCACCAGGGAATTCCCGCGAGCCCCATGTTAAGCCCTGCTGCCAACTGGTTCCGAAGGCTTCCGAAGCTGGAATGGATATCCCCCGACCAGACAAGAGCTCCATATTTTTGAGAACCGGCCCATGCGCAGCGAAGCAGATTAATGATATTCTCCTGCCCTTCCGCTTTCATACCGTCATAAAAGGCCTTAGCATACATGGCCGGATAGATATTCCCGATCTGAACATTGGATCCCAAATAATAACGGTAATTATCAAAATCGTAAATGCTATATTCCGGTTCTGCTTCATCAAGCCAGAATACCCGGATTCCTTTGTCATAATAATTTTTCTTTGCCTTTTGCCATACATATAGCCTGGCCTTCGGATTCGTAGCATCAAAATGAACCGTATTTCCCTGGAAATCCATTGCTATCCGAAATCCTCTGTCTGTTCGGATCAAGTACCCTTTTTCTTTCATCTCCTGGAAGTTTTCACTGCGGTAATCTACGGTGGGCCATATGGATACCATGAGCTCGATCCCCATCTCCTTAAGTTCCCTGATCATGGCATCCGGATCGGGCCAATATGTTAAATCAAACTTCCAGTCTCCTTGCAATGGCCAATGGAAATAATCGATTACGATCACAGAAATAGGAAGTCCTCTCCTTTTATACTCTCTTGCAACCTCTAAGAGCTCATCCTGTGTCTGATACCGAAGCTTGCATTGCCAGAATCCCATGGCATATTCCGGCATCATTGGGACCGTTCCGGAAACCTTTGCATAAGCCTCTTCGATTTTTGCAGGCGTATCCTCTGATGTAATCCAATAATCCAGCCCCTTGGTGGAATATGCTTCCCAGGTTGTAATGTTCTTGCCGAAAAAAACTCTTCCCACCGCTGGGTTGTTCCAGAGAAAGCCATAACCCAGAGAGGATATGGCAAAAGGAACGCTTGCCTGGGAGTTCCTCTGAGCCAGCTCCAGATCGGTTCCCTTTAAGTTTAAATAAGGCTGTTGATACTGGCCCATGCCATATATCTTTTCGTCCGGATTTGATACAAAGCGCATGGATAAATGATAATCTCCCCCCAGGATGGGCTTGAATTCTCTTGCTTCCACATCCAGAGCACTGCAGTAATCAGCAAACACATCCATACGGTTCCTTAAATACTCATCAAGCAGTACTTCTCCTCTCTGATTATAAAAAGTCAGCTTCCCATATCGAGAGATCCTGGCCTCAATTTTGCCGTTTCGAATGCTTGCAAAGTCCTTTTCTATTTTGAACTCAGGCCGCATGTCCTCCACTTTCATGGAAAGCGCCCAATCCTCTTCCTGCATCTGATCCATTTTCGAAGCCCTCACCCGAAAGCTGTTAGCACCCCAGGGTTGAATCCACAGTTCTTCCGCATCATAATGGAATTTCAGGCAGTTATTTTCTTTTCTGAAAACGCTCATTTTATCTTTCCCCTTTTAATTATTTATCCCTTTACGGAACCGCTTGTCATCCCTTCTACAATGTATTTCTGCATGGTGACAAAAATCAAACAGCTTGGTAATATCAACAGCACTCCATAGGCCATAATGCTGTTCCACTTGGTTCCGTACTGATTCATGAACGTGTATATGGCGGAGGTCATAGGCCGCATAGCTTCCTTTGTGTTAAAGGTCATGGAATACGCCAGATCGTTCCATGCAAATACAAAGCTGAAACAGGCCGCCGTGATCACAGTAGGCTTGGAAATTGGGATTGCAATGCGGAAAAACGCACTAATCCCGTTGCAACCATCAATTTTCGCCGCATCCTCCAATTCCACCGGAATGCTCAAAAAGCCTGGCCGGAGCATCAACACGACGAACGGTATGGATATGGTGGAGGTAGATAAAATGGGAGCCAGATAGGAATTTAATATCCCCAACTTCGAAAAGATCAAAAATAGTGGGGTAAGTACCAAAGAGGCCGGCAGCATCTGAGTGATCAGAAATACCAACACAAATAGTTTCATCCCCTTCACTCGGTACCTTGCCAGACCATAGGCGGCAGGCACGGAAAGACATAAGGATAATATCATGGAGCCTACAGCGATCAAAATAGAATTTTTCATGGTTATTCTTAAATTCCCAAGCTGATCCTGATATGCCTTTAATGTAAATTCTTTCGGCCATAAGGTCGGAGTTCCTGCAAAAATTTCGCTGTCCAGCTTAAAGGAGTTAACAACAATCCAGTAGAGCGGAAACAAAAATATGCAGGCGATCAATATGGCAAGAAGGCACAACAAAGCATTTTTCTGTTTATATGTAACATGGATCTTCTTCAATTCACAGATCTCCTTTCCGGTTTATTTAAAAATTCCCTTTGCGTATTACATGGTCTCATCCCTGGAAATCGTTCTTAAATAAACCAACGCAACGAAAAACAGGCAGACAAACAATACATTGGCAACTGCCGCTCCTTCTCCAAAATGAAACAGCTGAAAGGACAGCTTATAGGAATAGGTGGACAAAACCTCCGTTGCAGAGACGGGTCCGCCTCCAGTCATGACATATACCAGATCAAAGACCTTAAAGGTCAGCACAAATCCCAGCACTAGTACCGACATAATGGTGGGCTTTAACAACGGTATGGTGATTCTCATAAACTTCTGGATACTGTTTGCTCCGTCAATGGAGGCCGCTTCATAAATATCTCCAGGAATATTATTGAGTCCCGTGGTTAGCAGAAGCATGTTAAAAGGGATGCCTACCCAGGAATTGGCAATAATCAGTCCAAACATTGCCGTGTTTCCATTTAACAGCCAGCCAATGGGCTTTCTTATGATGTGCAGACTCATTAAAATTGTATTGATAATGCCGTTGCCTTCCGCAAACATGAATTTAAAAACCAAAGCCGTAACTGTAACCGGAAGCATCCAGCTGATCACGATAAATCCTCTGATATATTTTGAAAGTGTAAATTTTTTTGCAAAAAAAACAGCAAATATAAAACCCAGAGAAAACTGGATCACCAGACAACCTGCCGTATAGATAAACGTGTGCAGTAGAGATTCCCAAAAGGTCACCTCCGCAAAAACAGCCTTATAATTTCCAAAGCCGGCAAGCTCCCTCACTTTACTGCCCAGAGTTTTAGCCGTGACCACCTGAAAGCTGATGATCCAGTTATAAACAATGGGATATCCGATAAAAATCAGCATGTAAATGACTGCAGGCAATATCAGGCAATATCCCAGCAGCTGTTCCTGTCTTTCCCGTCTGTTCTGCCCCATTCCCGATCTCTCCTTTTCTCTGTTTATAAATGAAAAGTCCCATCACATCACAATGAAACATTGTACATGCGATGAGACTTCCCACATGAGTTCTTATTGGGCGTTTAATTTATCAATTTTCGCCTGTGCATCCGCCATTGCGGTTTCCACATCCTTTTGTCCTGTAAACACTTCCTGCTGCGCGGTATAAATAGCAGTGGAAATTTCCGGCCAGTCTGGTGAGGGCCCTCTAGACTGAGCGCTGGGCATGACCTCCGCAAATACGGAATTTAACGGATCATCGGCAAACATCACCTGAATATCCACATCAGACCTGGGAGAGAAGCGTCCGATTGATTTGCAGATTTCCTGTGATTTTTCCTTGCTGGTAATCCAGGTCAAGAATTTCCAGGATGCATCCACATTGGCACCTGCACAGATGGCTACATTTTCTCCACCCAAAACTGAAGCGTACGTGCCATTATCCGCTTTCGGGACCTGTGCCACCCGGTAATCAAGACCAGGGGCATCCTCTTCAAGGCCGGAAAACTGCCATGGACCATTGATCATCATGGCCGCCTGGCCGGAAGCAAACTGCTTCTCTGCATCCGCCTGGGTCCAGTTGACACATTCTCTGCTGATATATCCTTTATCGATCAGTTTGTATAAAAAGGACATCGATTCCTTAGAGCCTTCCGAGGTCAGATCAGTAACACTTCCTCCAGAGGATAAAAGCCAGGGCATGTACTGGAAGGTTCCTTCCTCGCTCCCGATAGCAGAAATCGCCAATCCTTTGACTGTATCTGTTGTAAGCTTTTCACAAGCGGCTTCCAGCTCCGACCATGTGGAGGGCACCTTCACGCCTGCTGCGTCAAGCATCTCTCTGTTATAAAAAAGTCCAAGACAGTTGTTTCCCCATGGAAGCCCGTACAGCTTTCCTTCGTAATAGCAGGAGTTGATGGACCCCTCCATAAATTTTGCATCCGGCCATGAATTATAAAGATCCGTAATATCTTCAAAAACACCCATGGAAGCATAGGAATTATGGTCCGGATTATCCACCATTCCGCAGTCTGGCAATTCTCCCGATACTACGCCGATGGTATACTGCTTCATAAGCTCTTTCCTCGGCAGATACTCAGCCGTTACGTAAATTTCATTCTGGGAATTGTTGAACTCCTCCACCGCCTGCTTTACGAATTTGCCCTCTTTGTCCTCTGACATATAATGCCAGAAGGTGATCTCCTGTCTGCCCTCCGCAGATGCCGGACCAGTAGTGGTCCCTTCCATACTTTCAGATGATGCACTGCTTGTCGCTGCTGCGGTGTTAGATTCCACAGGAACCGTCGCATCTGTTTTGCTTCCACAAGCAGTGAGCGCTCCCACAGCCAGTGACAGTGCCATAAGTGTTGCAAACCTTCTTTTCATTGATTACCCCTCCTGTCTTCTTTCTGACTTTAGTATAACCTCCATAAAATGTAAAAAAAATACCAATATTTTAAGAAAAGTGTACAAAATCAAAATAACACCGGTCAACAGGACTTATTCTCCTGCAGACCGGCGTTCCTCTTTGCGGCTGTCTATGGCAAACTGTTTTGCAGAAACTCCAGTATATTCCTTAAAAACCTTAGAGAAATATTTTTGATCTGGATATCCAACACTGCATGCTATCTCATAAATTTTCATATCCGTATTCAGAATCAGTTCCTTTGCTTTTTCGATCCGGATTTTCTTTAAATAATTGGAAAAAGTCATGCCGGTTTCTTTACCAAACAAATTGCTGATATACTCCGGCGTTAATCGGAATTTTTCTGAAAAAATATCCAGCCCAAGACGCATCCCATAGCTTTCCTCCATCATAGCGACCATTTCACTCACCATCATGGAATACTGACCCATCTCAGAATGACCGGGCGGAGTCTCATCTTTTTTAAACGTTAATTTATGAAGCAGCTCCTTCACATCCGATATCATAACCGGTTTTAATAGATATTCCTTTACGCCCAGGTGCATACCTCGTCTTGCATACTCAAAATCAGCATAACCGCTAAGAATCACGAATGAACATACCGCACCCATTTTTTTTGCATTTTCAATCATTTCCAGACCGTCCATTTTAGGCATACGGATATCTGTTATAACGATATCGCAATCCAGATCCCGAATCATTTTTAGGCCTTCGAAACCATTTTCTGCTTCCCCAATTACTTTGCATCCCATGTCTACTTTATTGACCAGATTGCTGAGTCCTCGCCTGATCCGAAATTCGTCTTCCACGATAATGATTGTCTTCATCTTCCCCCTCCGTTTCCTTTCTACCCATAAATCCTACCTTCCTGCTTATCGGGTATGATCAATATAAACTCCGTTCCTTTTCCAGGCTTGCTATTAACAAAGATATCCGCCTCATCCTGATAATAAATCCGAAGTCTGTGTAAACAATTGCTAATCCCGATGCTTTCGCTGTTTAAAGCTCCCTTTTCTGATATTTCCTTTTGTATTTCTGCGAGAGTCTCTTCTGTCATGCCGCAGCCATTATCTCTTATGCTGATCTCTAGCTTTCCATCCAAACGGACGAATGCTCTCACATGAATCATGCCACCTTCTTTCACATCTTCAAAGGCATGCAGGATGATATTTTCAATAATCGGCTGTAAAAGCATTTTATAGATAGGAAACTGCATTGCTTCATCCGTAATATCATATTGACAGTCAAAGGAATTCTGAAAACGGTCCCTTTGAAGAAAAATGTATTTCTCCAGCCAGCTAATTTCCGCCCCCAGCACAACCTTCATGTCGATGTTGGACACACTGTACCTCAAAAGACTCCCCAAGGTTCCAAGCATATTGCTGATTTCTTCTTCGTCGTGTTCAATGGCTCTCCAATTGATAGAATCCAGTATATTATATAAAAAGTGAGGGTTTATCTGAGCCTCCAAAGCTTTGATTTCCGCATGTTTCTGACTGATGGCAGCGATTTTGATTTCTTCATTTCTCTGCCTTAAAGTTTCTACAAGGGAATTTACACGGGCTGTCATCGTATTAAATTGGCGAACTATTATATATAACTCGTCTTCTTCATTCAGATCCGTTATGATCTGATCTGCATCTGTGCCTTTAAAGTCATGGATGTTCTGCGCAATTTTCTGAATCGCTCCGATATATTTTTTAGATATGAAATATAGTATCACAAAAAAGAGACAAGTAATGGTTAACATTAATATGAAAACAATTTTGATAAAATGGTATATTTCGCTTTGATAGACTGCAGCATCTATGATATTGACAATCGTCCATTCCGTACCTCCGATTTTTCTTCGGTTCTCTGAAATCCCTCTTCTTCCGCCAAATTCCTCATTAAGATAATTCTGATACCCTTTATTTACATAGGCCGGCTCCACCCCCGCCAGAACCTTATCGTTATCATCTACAATTACTGTGGTAACACCACTGTTATCCATCTTTCCTGTATGTTTTGCTCTGCTGTCATCAAACAAGAGCACATCATCTTCCAGGGCCATAACCAGAACTCCGCTTTGTTCTTTTGTTCTTAAGTTCTTTACCGGATATCCCATGAGGATGACGTAGTCGTCCTTCAGAGTCGAATTGCTTAAGTTCACTGTGGCTATGAATGTCAGCTTCTGGCTCTTCTCAATTTCATCATGAATGTCCCTCCTCTGATCCGACTCCGACCAGATATATTCATTCATGCTTCCATACCACTTGGAGTACGTTACATATCTGCCGCTGTCTGCCAAAAAGGTAATGCTTCTGATCCCATCGTATGTATAAACACAGCTTCGAAGCAATGTCTCCATATGTGCAGCATCCACCAACAGAGAATTCTCATCCTCCGTATTGATATTTCTTGACAATTCAATATAATCTTTTTTTGTTATCAGTTCATACAATACATTCTCATATGCACTCATCCTCTCCTGAACGACGGTCTCATGTAGACGGGCATTTTGTTCAACCAGACCATAGGCCTCCTTTAAAAAACTGCGGTAATAGATGGCACTGGCGGATAAAGTAATTATGATAAGAGGAAGTACTGCTATCAGCAGGTATACAACTACAACCTTTCGTTGTATACTTGATTTTTTTCCAAGAAAACGTTCCATATGGTTTTTCATGTTTATCCGTACCTTCCATTTTTATAGTGATGACCACGTACTTTTATGAGATTCTTGGTCCGAGTAAAGCCAGTCCATTGTTATAACTTTATAAATATATTATCATGCAAATTTTACAATAGCCACTCTTATTTGATAACAATCCGTTCCGTTGGACCTGCTTATTATTATCGTTTAGTGGGCGCTCTGGGTAATCGTTCTCTATATTTTATAAAGAACGAGGGTATCCTTAAGTCATTTCATGGTTTTGGGGATACCCTCTAGATACTTCCCATATGGAGTAAATTTGTTCCCAAATGGAGAACAAGGTCATTTATTTCCTTACTGGAAAAGAATACAAAAATGCCCCTTTCTGCGTTTGGCACAAAAAGAGGCATCTGAATTAATATTGAATGCTTATCATACTATGTCCTTCTATCTTATCCAACAGGAAGGAGATATATTGTCCGTCTCTTACGAAAGGAACGGCTGCCTCTTCCGGAACCAATGTTACGGCTGCCGGATTCTTATTCCCTGTATATATTTTAAATTCCACGCCATACAGGGGAATTACATCTTCTACCGTAAAGATATCCTCAGATCGTTTTTCTGTAATGTAATGGAGGATATGGAGAACATCCCGTTTCTCCTGTTCCTGATGATTTAAGGCTGTTGTCATGGTAGAGGGACCGTTATGACTCACTAATTTATGTTCCAGGCACAATTCAATCGCATCCTTTAACATTAGCTTGCACCATTTGGCGGCATTTTTCCGGTACAGCTTAAAGATGGGATGTGCAAAATAAATTACATTTCTATTCCGAATCACTTCCGGATATCCAACTTTCCCGGAAGAAGGTGCATGCTGGTGAGAGCAGAAGGTTTTTCCGGAACGGTCAAAATAAGGTTCTATTTTATCCATTAAAACCTCCCCGCCGTTTGCCTCTACGTTATGCCCTCTTAAGTACATGACGTACTCTTCTTTATATAAATCTTTTCCTATGGTCTGATTTGGCATCACAAATTCCCTGTAATACGGAGATTCTTCTTTCCATGTAATACCGTATATATTATTTTTGCTGTGTTTGTTAAGGCAGGAATCATAAGAACCGATTACTTTACCCCCATTGGCAATATAGTTCTTCATAACTTTTTCCAGTTCTTCATTGTAATAAATACAATCCGGTAAAATAATTAACTGATAGGAATCCATTGGCGTTTTACTGTCTATAACATCAAACTGAAAAGAAAGCTCCTGAAGCATTCGAACTGCTCCAATTAAAGAAGGGGAGATTCCCAGGTTATATTCTCCCTCAGGATAGAATTCTTCCGGTGTAAGGACTGCTATCTCCGCTACCGGCTTTGCTGCCCTGCAATAAGGTTCTTTTTCCCTGACGCTCTTATATATCTTTCCAATCAGGTCATAAGCTCCTTCCGATAACCGGCCTCTTGGATGAAGCTGGTCTCCGATGGAACAGCCAGCTCCCATAGCCAGCATATTAAAACATTCAAACTCAAGGGCCGCCTGATTCTTAAGGGAATGGAAATCCCCCCAGTAAGTATGAAACTTTCCGGTCATCCCTATCATATCCATTCCAAGGGTTCGCGCATATCTGCTGGTTGCCGGAAAATGGTCATAGCCCCACCCTCCGCTTGGCAAGGACTCCAATTCCAGATGGCTGTACTCCTTAAAATTATCCTTAGATGCCGGCCCCACATGGGAACTGTTATAGAATACAGAGGCCTCAGGAACTCTCTCTTTAATCACTGCTGTGATTTCTGTTTTAAATTCCTCTAACATTTGCAGAGAATACTTTAATCTTACCTCTTTCTTCCTGCTGTCCAGATGCAGATCCTCCATTTTCTTTTTACAATGGTCACAGCTGCAATCTACCTGAAATAAAATATCCATAAAGAATCCGTCAATGTTCTCTACTCCCAACACATCCATAATGTCATGGAGATGCTCTATAAAGAATTTACGATAACCGCTGTTTAAACAAATTGTATGATAAAAATGAGGCTCTTCCACATTCTGGGTATTGATATAATTTCCCTGCTCATCAACGGAAAGCCATTCCGGATGTTCCCGCATGATTCGGCCATCCCATTGTACCGTGGTATAAATCGGCACTTTGATTCCCCTGTCATGGCAGGCCTTTATCTGATCGATTAACAGGTTATGATTGGCAAGGCCGGGATGGATGAGGTCTGCATGTTTTTTGGATGGATAATACAGCCATCCATGATGACATCTTGCAAAGCAGGTAATGGAATCCACGTTGGCTTTTTCAAGTCTTTCGGCAAATTCTTCCCCATTAAAATCGGCTCCAACCTCTGGTATATATTCACTGGTATGAAAATCCAGATGAACCTGTCTGAATCTTAAATCGCTCATTGCTTATCCTCCTGATCCAAATATTTATTTATTCTTTTACAGCCCCTGCTGCCAGTCCGCCCTCTACTTTTTCCTGGAATAACAGGTAAAGAATCAGGGGCAGTGCTACCGTAATGACGATTGCTGCCATTAATGGGCCGTAATCACTACCTCTTTCCCCGTTAAAATTCAGCAGCCCCAGAGAAATAGGCTTTAATTTTTTATCGTTGATAAACAACAGCGGGAATAAAATATTGTTCCAGGCCGATAAGAAATTAAAGATTGAAATAGTAGATAATGCAGGAATACAAAGCGGGAGTATCACCAGCCTGTATACCTGGAAATACGTTGCACCGTCGATTACTGCCGCTTCCTCCAGGGAACGGTTGACGCCTTTCATAAAATTAGTCATCACAAGAATACTAAAAGGAAGACTAAACGATACATAGATTAAAATCAGTGCCAGTATATTGTTTTTTAAGTTCAAAGCACCAATAATATAGGCAACAGGGACCAATACCGTATGCATGGGAACCATCATTCCTACGGTAAAGAATAAAAGCAGAAACTTATTCCCCTTAAAATCGAACCTGGATAAAACATATGCCGCCATGGATGCCATGATTGCCAATATGATGACAGTAGCACCGGCCTGTATGATACTGTTAATGAAATACCGGCTCATATTGGCTTCTTTCCAGGCTACGATATAATTGACAAACTGCGGTACCTTGGGCAGCGCAAATGGGTCTGAAAAGATTTCAAGCTTTGTTTTCACAGAGGATAATAAGGTAAAAACCATGGGCATGGCAAATACCACTGTCATTACCAGCAGATAGAAGTACATGATGACTTTGCCAAGCCTGCTCTTTGATTCTGTTTTTTTCATAGCTTTCCTCCCTTAATCGTGTTTGCGGGACATGATAAAATTACTTCCTAATGTTCCTGCCAGGCAGGCAATCAGGATAATAATGCCTATAGCGCTTCCAAGTCCATAATGGCTGTATTTAAATGCCTCATTGTACATTAATGTTGTAGGAAGATTCGTCAGACCGTTTGGCCCTCCGCCGGTCATGGCAAAGACCAGGTCAAAAACTTTCACAGAGCCAATAATATCCATCAAAATGCACATGGAAATTGTAGACTTTAACATAGGAACCGTAATCTCAAAGAACTTATGAACAGCAGTCGCTCCGTCAATAGAAGCTGCCTCATACAGCTCATCAGAAATAGTCGTAAGTCCTGCAAGGAGAATGACCATATAGTAGCCGATGCCGGCCCATATATTAACAAATACAATGGTATTCATTGCGGTTGCAGGATCCACCAGCCAGGGAACTACCCGGTCGGCCAGACCGATGTTCTTTAACAGCGCATTGAGGGAACCGGTTGGCATGAACACAAAGTACCACATCAAACCAACGGAAGTTAAAGGAAAAACCGTAGGTACAAAAAAGAGAGCTTTAAATGCCCGGTATCCTTTGCACTTGGTATTAATTGCGACCGCCGTTAATAAAGCAATGGGCGTATGGAATAATACGCTGAAGAATACCATTTTCACCATATTTTTAATGGAAAGTAAAAAGTCCGCGTTATGAAACGCATCGATATAATTTTTAAGTCCAACAAATTTAAGAGCCGCACCCGAGATACCATTCCACTCAACCAGTGAAAAGTAAAACGCCAGAATTAAAGGTACAATTTGAAATAAAAGATATACGATCAATGCCGGCAGTAAAAACAGTGCTATGTACATTTTCACTTTCCTGTTTTTTAATGTTATCAATGAAATTCCTCCTTATAATGAAAAGGAATTTCATAATTCAATATCAAATATAGTTAGAAGTATCTACATATATTTAGAAATGAATTATGAAATTCCAGATCATCTATTTTGCATGATCAATCTCAGCCTGGATTACTGCTGCCGCATCCTGGGCAGAAGCCCCTGTAAATAAGCTTACAATTGAATTTCTTGTTCTATCCTGCATGGAAGTCAACGGATCAAAGTCGAATACGTCAACGCCGATTCCTTCAGACGTTCCTCCAATCTCTACGTTCTGCATAAATAAGTCGGTACATTTTGACTTATCGAGATCCAGATCGGTTCTTGGAATAAAGAAAGCCGCTTCTTCTGCAAATCTTTTAGCTGCCTCTTTACCGGTTAACATTTTTAATAATTCAATCGTCAAGTCTAATTCTTTTCCTTCTAATTTACCGCTTACCATGTAAGGACTCAGGATCTGCATATCCTGATTTTTAAATTCAGGCTTTTCTTCAAAATAGGGGAATTTTGCAACCTTAACATTATCTGACACAGGAGTGGCGGATTTATCTGTAAATGTGCTGATGTTCCAAGGTCCGGTAATCACCATAGCAGCTTCCCCCTGCTGAAATTGGGTTAAAGCAATATTATCTGTGATACCTGCTGCACTTGGATCAAAGGCTCCTGCATCGATTAAGTCTTTTTCAAACTGTAATGTCTGGACAACACCATCATCCGTCCACTTCATCTCTCTGTTTCCCAATAATTTAGCTGCTTCTGTTCCCATCCATTTATAGAAGATTTGGTCATGTAAATGACCTGCCATATAAGTGGACTGGGCTCCCATTGCGATTGGGATAATTCCGTTTTCTTTTAACTTTGCAATCGCGTCTAACAGCTGTTCCCAGGTCTCCGGGAATTTATCGATTCCTACTTTCTTAAAAAGCATTTCATTATAATAAACACCAATCAGACCAGATTCCATTGGAATTGCATAGGTACCTTCATGCCCCGGTACCTGATAATAGGAAAGGGAACCTTCCGTAAATCCACCACTCCATTCTTTATCTGCATCAAGATATGGCTGAAGATTTAATAATAAGCCGTTATCGATATAGTCGGAAAGATTTGCAACACCCTGGATTCGGAAGATGTTAGCCATGGTTCCGGAAGCAATATCAGTCGTCAGGATATTATTAAATGCCGATTCATCACCCTGGGAGTCATCAATGATGGTTACTTCTGGGTGTTTACTTTTAAATTCATTAATGATATCGTTATAAATACCTACCTGAGTTGAAGTTCCTGCCATTCTTGTTAAAAGCCTGATCGTGACCTTTTCATCACTTAACTCCTTGCCCGCGCTGTCTGTTTTCGACCCGCAGGCTGTTAACATTGATAAACTCAGTACGCCTGCTAGTGATAGAGCCATTACCTTTTTTATTTTCATAAATTGTTTCCTCCTTTTTTATTTCAGATTTTCGTCCCTCTTCACAATCCCATTATAGAAAAATATCACCATACAATGAATGGTCATTTTATAGTTTTTATGTATATTTTACATACTACTTTATAAAATCAATGGTTTAATGGTTCAAGTTCACAATTTCAATATGGACACAGCCAATAAAATGTACTAATATTACTGTTATATTTAAGTCTTCCATGAAATCAAAACACGCTTTGCATACAGAAGGGAAACCATATGAAGGCTCAAAAAATAACTTCTATTAACTCGAGATTTTTCCGTTCTATGTTTCAGACGCTGCTGTTATTCATTATAATATTATTGATCAGTACTTCTGTCGTATTTTATAAACATACTCTGGCACTAGAGACTAATTCTGCTATTCGGCAGTTGGATTATATTTCCAACCAGCTGGATTATTATCTCGCATCTGTTAATAATTATTCCAAAACCATTATAACGGATAAGAGCGTACAGGCCATTGTATCTAAATTCAACAGCAATAACAAGGAGTTTAATGCCATCGACCAGATGAATATAAAAACTGAGATCAATCATATCATCCAGTCAACCCCCTTTATTCATTCTGTCAGCATCTACTCACCGGAACATGCGCTGATTGCTACTACGGAAATTTATCCCTACCCTTTAAATCTTCGGAATACTTCTGCTTCAGACCGGAAAATTTGGATACCGGAGATAAAATACTCCAATAAGGAGCGTGACACGGAGATCCATGTCCTGTCCCTCATGCTGCCGTTTTACAGCAGCTCTACAGGTACTATGCTTGGATATGTGGAAATCGCCATTCCTGAAAGCACCATTTCAGATATCTATAAGGATAATGCAAGTAACTTCAGCAGACTTTTCATTGTAGACTCAGATGGCAATGTACAAAGCTCAGATGGCTCCATACCATTAATGAGACGCTATGAGGATGTAAAGAAGCTAAACTACATCAACAGGAGCAATTACAAACTGACTAAGAACACGATTGTTTTTTCGGAACATTTTCCTGAACTGAACTGGTATCTCGTCAACGAAATCAATCTGCTCTATTTTTTACAGCCAACCTTTACCACCTTGGGAATATCCATTATTATGGCCTTGCTTTGCATTATTGCCTGTCTTAATGTCTCCCGTAAAGTATCCCGTACAATCACCTCTCCGATCTACCAGTTAATCTCCCATACCCAGAGGGTAAAGGAAGGAGAATGGATTCCAGTCAATGAATCCTATAACGATAGTGATATCGGTCTTCTGTTCGAGGAATTTAACAGCATGATTATTGCTCAGAAAAAGCTAAAGAATGATTTACTGAATTCAGAGAAAATGAAGAATAAAGTAGCCCTGGACCTGCTTCAGCAGCAGGTAAACCCGCATTTTTTATATAATACACTGGACAACATCTGTTCTCTTGCAGAAATAGATGAAAAGGAGACTCTCATTGACCTGGTCATGAATCTTTCTGCATTTTACCGTCAGGGTCTAAGCAACGGTCACACCCACATTACGGTCAAGGAGGAACTGGCAGTTACCGAAGCCTATCTAAGAATCATGAAAGTAAGATACTATAACCGGTTTGACTTTCATATCACCTGTGATTCCAGTATATCAGGTTATCCCTGCCTCAAGCTCCTATTACAGCCCATCGTGGAAAACAGTATCTATCACGGAATCAAAGAGCTGAATGGAAAAGGGCAATTAGATATTCTCGTAACGGAAACTCCTGATTCCATTTTATTCACCATCCGGGATAACGGAATCGGAATCCGGGAAGAGGATTATGAAAGCATATGGGCTACAGGCAATACTCATTTTGGTATCAAAAATATTCATCAGAGAATCCAACTCTATTACGGAAGTGAATATGGGCTTACCATTGCCAATCACCCTCAGGGCGGCTGTATCTCTACCATAACCATTGGAAAAAAGGAGGTATCCACTGATGCCACTTAATATTATAATTGCTGATGACGAGTACTTTATCAGGCAGCGAATTATTAAAATCATTCCGCGGGAAGAACTGGACATTCATTTTATTGGGGAAGCCGAAAACGGGATAGAGGTTCTTGAGTTATTAAATCAGCATCCCATTGACCTTATTCTGCTGGATATTAAAATGCCCCGTATGAATGGAATTGAAGTGGCGGAATCTGTATACCGCAATTACCCTTCCACCAAAATTATTCTATTATCTGGTTATAATGACTTTGAATATGCACGCTCCGCGATGCGGTTTGGAGTAATGGATTATCTGTTAAAGCCTGTAGACGCTTCTACCTTAACCGCTGTTTTGAAGGATACCAAAGAAAAAATAGAATTGTTAAAAAAACAACAGAAACAAATTCAAAAGTATTATCACTTTGAAAAATGCACGTTTCTTTCCAATGTATTAAATGGTTGTCAAAGCATTGAACAGTTAACTGCCAGATATCCTGAGGTATCAGCTTATGAATACACCCTTTATTTAGGTGCTTTTATCTATGAAGAAAATGAAGATTTTATATCAGAACTGGTAGCAAAGATCCGCCGTCATGGACTAGACTGTGAATATTTTAAGGAACTGGATTATGCCTATACCATACAGTTTTTCCTTCACAAGAAAGAGGAACGGCAGAAGTTAAAAGAAGTTTTGGATCATGATATGCCAAAATGCAGCTCCTACACATTTTTAGCTCTGGGAGACTGTATCCCTTTGACAGAACCCTGGCTGCCTGATTATAAAAAAAATCTTTACGCCCTTAACCACCGGTATTTTAATCCTGAATCAAAGCTTATCCTGACAGAAGAACTTACATGGGAAAATAGATACGCTGATTTATCAAAGGTAAGGCAAACGATTCTATATTATTTAAACAGCAAGGATCCAAAGGGTCTGAAAGCTTATATCAAAGACCTGTTTCAGCCGGTAGAAGAAGCGCACGATGTGAAATACCTATACTTAATCGTTACGGAATTTTTTACCACTTATCATATCCATTATGGCGGCCAGGTTGAATTCAACCACAATCCGGCTGAATCTGCCTCCCAGATCATTGATGAAGAATATCGGCTGAGCCAGGTTAAAAGTACCATTCTTGCATATGGACGGTTATGCATGACTGAAAGTGAAACCATCCCTTCCGACCTCTCCTTAAGCAAAAAAATCATTGCTTATATTGATAAACATTATTCCGATCCAGAATTAACCGTAAACCAGCTCGCAAACTTATTTCAATTAAATCCCTCCTATATGGGCAGTGTCTTTAAAAAAGTAAATAATGAATCCTTGCTTCAGTATATCACCATGATACGTATGGAGGCTTCTAAGAAATTATTGGAATCCAATCAATATAAGATATCGGACATTGCAGAGCTGGTAGGATATACAGATGCTTTTTATTACAGCAAACGTTTTAAAAAAATGTTTGGTTATTCTCCGAAGGATCATTTGCATCGTAAAAAATAAAATAATAATAAAAATAAAATCCTGGACTAAGCGAAACCATAATTTGGTTTTTGCTTAGTCCAATTATCTTTCTGCATCCTAGGGCATATCCTTCGCAGCCGTGAATACACCGCAAAATAGACAGTACAAGTTCAGCAAATGTTCAGCACAAGTTCAGCAAATAATCAGCTGCCAAACATTGGTAATTCAATTAAGCGATTTATGATTTAAACAGAAAAAAGAAAGGAGGTAAAAATCCATACATGTTGCCACGTCAAACGTATAAGAAAGAGAGGGTGTAAATGATGAAAAAAATCTCTGTTGTCGCTTCTACAGTAATGGCCGTAGGCTTATTAGCAGCATCGGGAGTTACCGCATTTGCTGCAAACACAAATACAACGAGCACATTGAAAACAAACGCTTCTGCTGTTACAACCAGCTTAGAGAAAACCAAATTATCATCTGAAGAAATGGAATCACATATGAAGGAAAAATTAGCACAATTCCTTGCTGACGGCAAAATCACGCAGGAGCAGTATGATCAGGCTATAAGTGATATTGCCGAGGGTAAAATGCCCGAGGTGTTCGGCAAAGGCCGAGATGGATGCGGTGAAAAGGACAGCACGGAATGGACCGAAGAGCAAAAAGCGGAAATGCAAACAAAGATGAAGGAACGATTCGAACAACTCCTTGCTGACGGCAAAATCACGCAGGACCAGTATGACCAGGCCATGAGTGATATTGCCGAGGGCAAAGCACCTGAAATGCCCGGAAGAGACAAAGATGGTTCCGGCGAAAAAAACAGACCTGAAATGACTGAGGAACAAAAGTCTGAGATGCTATCAAAGATGAAGGAAAAAATAGCACAGCTACTTGCTGATGGCAAAATCACACAAGAGCAGTATGACCAGGCTTTGAATGATATTACCGAGGGCAAGATTCCCGAGATTTCCGGTATGGGCCGAGGCGGATTTCATGGCAATAAAACAGAAAGCACTACGGATATTTAGTCAGATTCAAAATCAAACAGGGCACAATAAGATTGTGCTCTGTTTTTTCATGTACACCAAACGATTTCATATCGTATGTGATCGCTATAGTTGGAGACAAAAAGTTCAGATAAAGTTCAGACAGGCGACAAGTGAAATTCAGACTAACACTATAACATATTACTCATCAGTAGTAAGGAGGTGAGAACATGAATGAAAAAGGAAGACACGAACATAAATTGAACATCAATTATTCTGACTATATGCAGTTATCATCTAAACTAAGACATATTGCTAATTTTGACGAGAATGCCTCGGATGATGGCTCCTACATAATCAGGAGCCTGTATTTCGACAATTACGCTGATAAAGCAGTCGTCGAAAAACTGTCCGGAGCCAGCAGACGGGAAAAATTCAGAATCCGGTTTTATAACAATGATCCTTCATTTATCAGGCTTGAAAAAAAGAGCAAAGCAAACAGATTATGTTATAAAAAAAACGCACCAATAACCTTAGCGCAATGCGAAGGTATTCTGAATGGAAATTTGGGATTATTGAAAGAAAGCGGTCAGGGATTGATGATGGAACTTTACACAAAAATGCACTATCAGAACTTGCGGCCTCGAACAATTGTGGACTATAAAAGAGAAACTTATGTCTATCCCGCCGGTAATGTCCGTATTACATTTGACAGTAACATCCGAACTTCAAACAATGTAGGCGGCTTATTTAACCCGGAGCTTGTTACAATTCCGGCAGCAAACGCCATAGTGCTTGAAATAAAATATGATGGTTTTATTCCTGAAATCATTCGTCAGTTGGTTCGGGTAGACAGCAGGAACGAGACTGAATTTTCCAAATATGTAGTATCAAGACTTATATAAATATAAAGGAGTGTTTATTATGTTAGATCAACTGTTGAATTTCACCTTCCTCAATAAGGCTGCTTCATTTTCCATCCCGGATATTTTAGCTGCCTTAGGTATTTCATTTGTAATTGGCTTGTTTATTTTTATGGTATATAAAAAGACCTACATAGGTGTCATGTACTCCTCATCTTTCGGTATTACCCTAATCGCTATGGACTTGATCACCACCCTTGTTATTTTGGCAGTGTCTTCAAACCTGATTACGTCGCTGGGTATGGTGGGCGCACTATCCATTGTCCGTTTCCGTACCGTTGTAAAGGAACCGCTTGACCTCGTATATCTGTTCTGGTCCATTACTACAGGTATCATAGTTGGCGCAGGTTTAATTCCTCTTGCAGTGATAGGTTCCATTGCTATAGGTTTCGTCCTGTTTGTATTTGTCAACAGGAAAACTGCAGATACGCCTTATGTGGTTGTAATAAACTGCGATGATGAGAATGCAGAAACCCTGTCAACATCAATGCTTAAAAACCATACGAAAAAGCATCTTGTCAAATCCAAGAACGTGTCAAAAAGCGGAATAGAGCTTACTGTTGAAGTTCGTCTCAAAGATTCCTCAGTGAAATTCATTAATGATCTGCTTACGATAAACGGTGTTTCAAATGCAGTCCTTGTTAGCTATAATGGGGATTATTATATGTAATGAAAAAAATACAGATGGGAAGTGAAGGCAATGATAACCAGCAAACATATAGCAAAAATCACGGCACTGCTTGTTTGCCTGTCGCTGTTCGCCTGTGTCATGATCGTTTATGCCGCTGGAGTGAATCAAAATAAAAAGGTGATGGAGTATGAATCAAAGCTGTTTGGGGATGAGATCCTAACAATAGATATACGTGTTGATGAAAATGAGTGGCAGGAAATGCTTGACAACGCCATAGATAAAGAATATATTTCAGCGGATTTAGTCATAAACGGCAAATCATTTCATACAGTCGGTATACGCACCAAGGGCAATTCAAGCTTATCACAGGTAGTCGGCATGGATGACAGTGACCGTTATAGTATTAATTTCAAATTTAGTTATTATGTAGAAGGGCAGACATGCTATGGGCTGGACACCTTCTGCATTAATAACCTGTTAGGTGATAACACCTATATGAAAGACTATCTATCATACGACATTATGAAATATATAGGTGTAGAAACACCGCTTAAGAACTATGCCAGCGTAACAGTTAATGGAGAAGATTTCGGCTTCTACCTGGCACTGGAACGGTATGAAAAATCTTTTCTTGACAGGGCTTACGATACGTCCGGCGGACAGCTCTACAGTGTCAAAACCACAATGGGGCAAGGAGAAGCCACAGATCAAAAAACCGGTCAAGATAACGCAGATAGGGGAGCTAATGGGCAGCCAGGTGCTGGCGGGCAACGCCCGCAAGGTAATCAGGAGACGCTGGAAAGCGATGATGCCGGAAGCCAAACGGAACAGCTGGATAACCAAAACGGCGGTATGGGAGGCTTTCCAATGGGCGGTATGAGCGGACGCGGTGGCGGAGACCTTGTTTACGTTGATGATAATATAAGCAGCTATCGTTCAATATTTAACAATGCCCAATCTCAAAAAAACTCCGATAAAGACAAACAGCGTGTTATTACCGCAATAAAAAACTTAAATGAAGGAACAAATCTGGAGCAGTATTTTGATGTGGACGAAATTCTCCGCTATCTGGCCGCGCATACGGTTGTTGTAAATCTTGACAGCTATACATCTGGTATGGCGCAAAACTATTATATTTATGAGCGCGATGGAAAAATCACTGTTTTGCCTTGGGATTACGGTCTTGCTTTTGGCGGATTCCAGAGTGACAGCGCCAGTGACGTTGTAAACTTCCCGATCGACACACCAGTCAGCGGTGTAAGCATGGAAGACCGCCCCCTCATTAATAAATTGCTTGAAGTCCCGGAATATAAGGACAAATACCATGAATACCTGCGACAGATCGTGGATGGTTATTTTGTAAGCGGTGTTTTTGCGGAAACTGTAATGGATTTAGACGCAAAAATCAATAACTATGTTAAAAACGATGTTTCCGCCTTTGCCACATACGAAGAATATGAAGCATCTCTTCCGGTCTTTATTGAACTGGGAACCCTTCGTGCTCAGAGTATTGACGGGCAGCTTAACGGAACCATTCCTTCTACGACAGATGGACAAAATTCAGATAAGGATGCGTTAATTGATGCTTCTGGTATTAATCTATCCACACTGGGCAGCATGATGGGCGGAGGCGGCCGAGGTGAAGGTGGCCGGAGTGAAGGCGGCCGGAGTGAAGGCGCCCAGGGCGAAGGCGGCCGGGGTGAGGGCGGCCGGGGTGAGGGCGGCTTCGGTGGTATGGGAGATATGCCGAACCGGGAGCTTATGGAGAAGGCCATGCCAATCTTGCAGGAAAACAGCGGTGTGCTTAATGATGAAATCAAAGAGCAGCTTTTGGAAATGGGTTTGACAGAAGAACAAATTTCGCAAGTGACGGAAATGACAAGCAGGATGCCCGGCAGGAACGCAGCTAATCTACAGAGTAAGGCTGTCTCCGCAAACACAATGGATCCAACCTATGGGGTTAGTGTATTTGTATCACTTATCCTTCTATCCGGAGCAATCCTATTCTTAATGAGAGCCAAAAAAACTTATTAAATAATACAAACGGCTGAAGGTAATCCTTCAGCCCCTTGTACTGGCTACTCATTTGCTTTCATGCTATAATTACAGTTAATAAGGTGGTGAAACTATGGCAAAAATATTGGTTTGTGACGATGAAAGCGGACTTAGAACCGTACTTAAAAGATATGCGGTCTTTGAAGGACATGAGGTTGTTGAAGCCGCTAACGGCATGGAAGCTGTCGAGGCCTGCCGCAAGGAATCTTTTGACATCATTATTATGGATATTATGATGCCGGAGCTTGATGGGTTTTCAGCGGTAAAAGAAATCAGAAAAACATTAAATACTCCCGTTATTATGCTATCAGCAAGGGGGGAGGAATATGACAAGATTTTAGGGTTTGAGGTTGGCATTGACGACTATGTAGTTAAGCCTTTTTCTTCTAAGGAGATCATGATGCGTGTAAATGCGATCCTTCGCAGAACACAGAAAGATGCGGCTGCAAATGATAATGACAATGGACATGTCATATTCCGAAAAGAGGGATTTGAAGCAGATTTAACTGCCTATAAGGTTTCGATTGACGGCATTCTAGCAAATCTTGCTCCAAAAGAATATGATCTGCTCTTCTTTCTGATTCGAAATAAAAACATTGCTGTTCCACGCGAAAAAATTCTCACTGAAGTATGGGGATTTGATTATTACGGCGATGACCGGACGCTGGATACACACATGAAATTACTAAGAAGATCCTTAGGCCCTTATGCAAAGTTTATTACTACTTTACGGGGATTAGGTTATCGGTTTGAGGGCTAGCATATGAAAAAATCACAGCGGTTAATGTGGAAAATCTTTATCTTTTTGCTTGGATTCTGCGCGTTGCTTCTTGTTGTTCTGTGGCTGTTTGAAACAGTATTTCTAAGTAAAATGTATGAAGATATTCGTAGAAAGGAAATAAAAAACGCGATTGCTCTGATTGAGAAAAACATTGACAATCCCAATCTCAATCAAATTGTCATGCAGCTTTCCGACGATTCGGAAATACTTGTTACTCCGGCCCATGATTTCGTACCGCCAAACAGGCCAAATCCCGAAAACAGGCCTGCCCCTGAAAACAGACCTCAAATGCGGCAGGCAATAACCGAAACAAGAAATTTTGTCACGTCTGATGGCAGAACAGTCTCCCTTGTTTTTTATGCCATGATATCACCTGTCAACGCAACGATCTCCACGATAAAAATTCAGTTGTATTATGTCACTGGCATTATGTTCGTCTTATCCATTGTTCTGGCATTTGTTATTGCCAAAACCGTTTCGAAGCCAATCGAAAAACTGAATAAGAGCGCTAAAATACTGGCCACCGGAAACTATGATATTCATTTTTCAGGCAAGGGCTACAGAGAAATCCATGAATTATCGGACACATTGAATCATTCTGCTTCCGAGCTCTCAAAGGTGGAATGGTTAAGGCGCGAACTTATGGCTAATATC
>Ga0213825_1000145_pt1 | contig 55037 bp, 56 predicted proteins | sample MC6MC0900MG_FD_179896 | JGI IMG/M metagenome (GOLD analysis project Ga0213825, IMG submission 179896) | Enriched soil aggregate microbial communities from Iowa State University, Ames, United States - MC6-MC0900-MG | ecosystem: Environmental > Terrestrial > Soil > Unclassified | place: USA: Iowa...
AATCTAGGGGGTAAAGACAAATGACGAAGATTATTATTGTAGACGATCACCAGCTATTCCGTGAAGGAGTAAAACGTATTTTAGATTTTGAAGATACGTTTGATGTAGTAGCAGAAGGTGATGATGGCACGGATGTGGTATCCTTATACGCTGATAACCAACCAGATGTTGTACTAATGGATATTAATATGCCAGGCAAAAATGGAGTAGAGGCTACAGCGGAGTTAATTAATGAATTCCCTGATGCAAAGGTAATTATGCTTTCTATCCATGATGATGAAACTTATGTAACACATGCACTTAAATCAGGTGCTCTTGGCTATATGCTAAAAGAGATGGATGCGGATGAAATCGTTGAAGCAATTAAGGTAGTAGCAAACGGTGGATCTTATTTACATCCGAAAGTTACTAAAAATTTAGTAGCAGAATTCCGACGCCTTTCTGAGCATGAAAATAAAGGAAACTTCCATCAAGCAGAAATTCGCCGTCCATTCCATTTATTAACAAAACGTGAGTGTGAAGTATTACAGTTATTAACGGATGGTCAATCAAACCGTACAATTGGTGAAACACTGTTTATCTCTGAAAAAACTGTTAAAAACCATGTTTCTAGCATATTACAAAAAATGAATGTCAACGACCGTACACAAGCTGTTGTTACTGCCATTAAAAACGGCTGGGTAGAAGTACGATAATTGCATAGCATTACGATAAAAGCTGTTTTAAAAAATTACTTAATGATTTAGTAATTTTTAAAGCAGTTTTTATTTATCTGTATTTAAAATGAAGCGTCAGGTACAAGACTAGATTTGAGCTAAGTAAAAAAATATAAGTGGGAGATTGGTTCAGCTAGCAATCAGTGGGGATGAAGAAAACCTATTGATTGAAGTTTCACCTTATGAGGTACTTCTTCTTGATGAAAAGTGTCACAAATTATTGAAGAGAGCGTTTAAATGGTGCAACATTTTAAAGTTATGAGCGTCATATGAAAGATGTAGCACCTAAATGTTGAAAATACACAACAAAATTCCTACGACAGCATTTATATGCTACAATATGCGCGGGAGGTTTTTGGATGTTAAAGAAAAGTATTCTAGCAGTTTTTACCTTATTAATACTAACTGCCTGTGGTAATAAAAATGAAGATATGAGTGCGGAAGAACGCGCAAAAGTTATAGAGGATGGAACTGTTGGTTTTGAAATGATGGGTGAAAATGTAGAGAAAGCTACAAATGTGCCAGCAGAAGAAGAAAAAGCCATTTTAGGGGCATTCGATGAATATATTGCTGCTTTAAATGCAGAAGAAATCGAACGTTATATGCAAACAATATCGAAAAATCCAAAGGGCTTTAAATATGATGAAGAAGAGGCTTACGCAACTGAGGCATTCGACCAATTTGATATTACCCGTGATGTTGAAAATGTCACAATTGCAAAATATGGTGATGGAGAAGCACAGGTTTTTGCTAATATAAGGATGCATTCCTTACAAGTTGAAACAAATATAGAGCATGAAAGTGCGGGTCGTCAGGTAACGGTCTTTGTTAAAGAAGATAATCACTGGAAGGTAACGAGCGTCTTTTATATCGGAGATGACACGAAATCAACTACAGGAAAATAGCGAGGAGGAATATCTTCATTTTTATTCAACAAAGAAAGAACTGAGAGAAGATATCCTCTAAAGTAAGAATCTGACTATACATAGAAAATGAATGTGAAATGGATGCTAGTCCTCTAGCAAAAATCTAGAATAACGGAAAGTAAATCTTGCTTCCTATTCAAAATCGGACGGGTTTACATATGACCGTAATTCATTTCACATTCATTTCTTTTTATTGTAAACTATGAAGAATAGGAGAGTGGACATGGATGAGGACGGCAATCGTAACAGATAGTACGGCATATATTACACCTGAAGAACGAGCACGCTTAAACATTCATATGATTCCGTTAAGTGTAAATATCTCAGGACAATTATTTGCTGAGGAAGTAGATATCACAGCATCTGAGTTTTATGATAAGGTGCGTGGGGCGAAAGAATTCCCTAAAACAACACAGCCTCCAATTGGAGAGTTTGCCACTCTCTTTGAAGAGCTTGCAAAAGATTATGATGCGGTTATATCTATTCATTTATCGAGTGGCATTAGCGGGACCTATCAAGGTGCAGTTCAAGCTGGAGAAATGGTGGAAGGCATTGATGTTTATACTTTTGATAGTGAAATATCCTGTGCCGTACAAGGCTTTTATGTATTACGAGCAGCTGAAATGGCAGCACAGGGTTTTTCAGCAAAAGAAATACTTGCTACATTGGCGGACATGAAGCAGTATACTCGAGCTTACTTCATTGTAGATGACTTAGCTCACTTACAGCGTGGAGGACGTCTATCTTCAGCGGCAGCATTAATTGGGGGCTTATTGCAAGTAAAGCCTGTTCTGCATTTCGTAGACAAGGTTATTGTCCCTTTTGAAAAAATTCGCACACGTAAAAAGGCATTAAAACGTGCAGAGGATTTGTTAGCCGAAGATGCGAGAAAATATCAAGCGATGGATGCGGTTGTGATTCATGGTAATTGCCAACGTGAGGCAGAAGAATGGCTAGCACAATTAGCGTCAACCTACCCAAACGTGAACTTCACATTGAGCTATTTCGGTCCTGTTATTGGTACGCACTTAGGTGAGGGCTCTATGGGACTTGGTTGGACCAAAAAATAACTTAGATAAGACAGTCTCTACATAATATTTGTAGGGGCTGTTTTTTATCTTCATTCAGCAGAAGATCCACACCTCAACAGTGGAGAGATGAATGCGGTTTTGGTTTCTTTTCAGTGGGCGAAGATAAAGCCTCTGGCGGATGTCACGGATTTTCAAAGGAATGAATTGTGCAGGCACAATTCAAAATCCGGACGCATTGTTTATCTGTGCGAAAGCGAAGCGACAGCAACAATTACGCCAAGGCGAAATTGATTTCGTATCGAAAGGAGCAAAAAAATGAAATATAGAGGTTGGATATTACCACCTGCATTGAGGGATTTTCATGAAGGACGTATTTGGCTTAAGGAGCATTCACCGTTTCCAAAAGATTATATCGAAAGGGTCATTGAATGCGGTTACTTCCATATAATAGAAGGAATCCAAAAAGAGCCACATTTAAAATGCAATCGTTGTCATAATCAAGACCCTCGGCAATTTACTGTGTTTGATTGTTCAAAATGCGAGCAATTGTGTATTTATTGTAGACATTGTCTTCAAATGGGAAGAGTAAGTAGCTGTACAGAGTTACTTATCTGGATAGGCCCCCGTGCAATTAGATCAAGAAAGCACCCACTGAAATGGGCTGGACAATTTACAGAGCTTCAACAGCGAGCGGCAAATGAAATACTAGAAAGCATAAAAGCAAAGCGCTCTCATCTTTTAGCAGCGGTATGTGGTGCAGGAAAAACAGAGCTACTTTTCCCATCAGTTCATTATGCATTAGAGCAAGGCCTGCGTGTATGCATTGCAACACCTCGGACTGATGTAGTACTAGAATTATTTCCTCGCTTTCAAACGGCTTTCCCTAGCACAATTATCCATGCTTTATATGGTGGAGCACCAAAGCAGCAAGGCTATGCGCAGCTTGGACTAGCAACTACTCATCAGCTTTATCGCTTTGAGCAAGCGTTTGATGTGATGATTGTAGATGAGGCAGATGCTTTTCCATATACATTTGATGAAACCTTACAAAGAGCTGTAAAAAAAGCAAAAAAGAAAGATGCCCCAATAGTATTTGTCACTGCAACACCTTCTCAAAAGCTACTTCATCAGTATCGAAATAACAGTTACTCCTTTATCCCAAAACGTTATCATAATTATCCATTGCCTGTTCCAAGTTTTTGTTCTTTATGGAACTATGAAAAATGCTTTAAAAGAGGAAAAATCCCAGACAAACTAAAACAATGGACTGAAGAGCGTCTTGTACAAAATGAGCCCTTTCTAATATTCTTTCCAAAGGTAGAGTTAATGAAAGTAGCTGCATCACTTTTTCAGGCGTTAGATGCCAGCATTACTACAGTCCATGCTGATGATCCTGATCGTAAAGAAAAGGTTCTTAAGCTGCGTAATGAAGAAGTTAGAGGATTGTTGACAACCACTATTCTTGAGCGAGGAATTACGATAAAGAATGTGCAGGTGGCGGTCGTTGGGGCTGAATCCGCCATCTTTAATTCTAACGCACTTATACAAATAGCTGGACGAGTTGGACGTCATGTTGAATTTGCAAATGGTGATATTGTATTTTTTCATCATGGTATTACGGTTGAAATGGATGATGCACGAACGAAAATTCTGGCTTATAATAAGGAAGGCTTTCCTCAATGAATAAAATAGATACACATTGCTTATTATGTGCAAAGCTATTAAAGGATCCCATCTCATGGACAACTCTATTAGCCAAACGATTTCAACCAACTATTTGTGAAAAATGCTCAGAACGCTTTGAAAATTCCCAATCAGCAACGGCTCTTTATCAATATAATAATGCTATGAAGGAATATTTACATCAGTATAAATTCCTTCAGGATGTCGCACTGGCAAAAGTATTTCGACAAGAGCTTTATGATCGCTTCAAACGTGAAAAAGCTACTATCATTCCAATTCCTATGCACCCCTTCAAACAAAAAGAGCGTACCTTCTCGCATATGGAGGAGCTATTAAAAGCTGCGAATATCCCGTATATTCAACTATTAGAAAAAACGACAACTGAAACGCAAAGTGCCAAAAATAGAGAGGAACGCATGCAAGTGGCCCCGCTATTTTGTCTAAAAGAAGGTGCTTACGTAGAGCATAAAGAATATCTCCTTTTTGACGATATAAAAACTACTGGAACTACTTTGCAACATGCTACTGAGATTTTAGTAAATGCTGGTGCCAAAAGTGTCCAATGCTTCACATTAATTAATGGATGAAAATGCTAATGCATCATGTATAATAGAAAACGAGTATAGAAGAAATCGCAGATAACTGTTATTTATACAGAGGAGGAAGAGTAGATGGCAGAGGTTCGTAATTGTCCAAAGTGTAATGAATTTTTTAATTATATAGGTGTCAGAGAAGTATGTCATAAATGTGCTCAATCTGAAGAAGAGCTTTATCAAATCGTTTATCGCTTTTTACGTAAACGTGAAAACCGTGCCGCAACAGTGGAACGTATTGTGGAGGCGACGGGAGCCGAGGAAGAGCTTTTATATAAATGGGTACGCAAAGGTCGTTTACAGCCAGCGATGTTTCCTAATCTAGGCTACCCATGTGATAACTGTGGTCACCTCACAACAAAAGGAAAGCTTTGTTCGAAATGTCAGGATGAACTGAAGTCAGAGCTTCGAACGTTTGAGGCGGCTAAGGAATTCCGTGATAGTGTAGAAAAGCGTGAAAGTGTCACATATCATTCTGAACGAAAACGATAAAGGTGGAAAGTGTGTTAATTTTAAACAAAATTAGCACACTTTTTTTATGTTTGAAAACTTAACATTATGCAAGACAATCCGAAATAATAGGAAGATAAGCTTTTTAGATGGGAGGGAAAAAAATGAAAATTACATCTTATGGCATCAATGCAGTAAATGCCTATAAAAATCAAGTCCGCAATGTAAAATCAGGCGATAATAAGGCATCCTTTGCGGATAAAATCGAAATTTCAAAGGCTGCACAGAATATGCAAGGGATTTCAACATACAGTACTGAGCGTGCTGAACGCGTTCAGCAATTAAAGGAAGATATTGCTTCAGGCGAATATAAAGTCAATGCTCGTCAAGTTGCAGAAGATATGTTGAAATACTATCGTTTCTAGGGAATAACGGAAAGGGTGTTTAGCAATATGTCGATAGAAGCGATTTGCTCTACATTAACAAAGCTAGAAAGAATGCATAAAAGCTTGCTAGAAGTAGCTAATAAAAAGACGGAAATCATTACAGTTGGCGATATCGAAGCACTGGATCAAATGCTCAAGGACGAGCAAGCCCATGTAGCGGCAATCGATAAGCTCGAGCAACAGCGTCAGAAACAGGTAACGGACTACCTTGGAGCAAAAGGACTTGCTACCACTGACAAAACAACTGTCGCAGATGTCATCGATGCTGCTGAGCAACAGACTGAAAAAGACACACTAACAGCAGTTCGCAATCGCTTATTGCACATCATCAATGACTTGAAAAAGCAAAATGATCTCAATCAAAAATTAGTATTTCAATCATTACAAATTGTGAATCTTACATTAGATGCTGTCCGCCCCCCTCGTCCAGAGCAATTTAACTACTCAGGTAATGAAGTACGAGGCACAAACACCATGGGCAAAAAATCATATTTCGATTCACAAGCGTAAAATTTTTCAGGAAAATAGAGGTTATTAAAGGGAGGAAAAGAAATGCGCTCAACATTTATGGGCTTAGAGGCAAGTAAACGTGGTTTATTTACACAGCAAACAGCTTTATATACAACTGGACATAATATTTCTAATGCCAACTCATTAGGATATTCTCGCCAGCGAGTAAATATGCAGGCTACTCCAGGCTTTCCAACAGCAGGTTTAAATCAACCATTTTATCCAGGACATCTTGGAACAGGGGTTGAAACGGGTTCGATTCAACGTATTCGTGATGAATTTATTGATCGTCAATATCGTCAAGAAACCAATAAATTTGGTTATTGGGAATCAAGAACAAAGGCTATTTCTCAAATGGAGGATATTATTAACGAACCTTCTGAATTTGGATTAGATAAGGCATTTGAGCAGTTTTGGAAAGGGCTTGAGGATGTTGGTAACAAGCCGGCAGATGCAGCAGCACGTAAAGTAGCTATCGGTCGTGCACAGCATTTAGCAGAGTCCTTCAACACCATGGATACACAATTAAAAACGATTCAGGGGAATCTTGGGAAAGAACTAGGTGTCTCTACAACACAAATTAACACTATTCTAAAGCAAATTGCAGCCGTTAATAAACAAATTCAAGAAGTAGAGCCAAATGGGTATGTACCAAATGATTTATATGATGTGCGTGATGTATTAGTAGATAAATTAAATGAGTACATACCTGTATCGATTGAACGTGTTCCTTCTGGTGGTCTCGCTTCTAAGGTTGCTGAAGGTAGCTTGAAAATAACGTTTAAAGGTACTGATGGTGTTGTCAGAAATTTAGTAGATGGAAAAGATTTTGCGCAGTTTACTGCAATGGGAACTAACGGGAGTAAAGTCACTGGCGATGATATTACCAATGTATTTTCAGAATTACAATTAACAGGTATTGAATCGTTAGAGGATCATGAAGCGGGAACTGTCACTAGCTCTCAAGCAGCAATTGGACAACAGGATTTTGAAGCTTCAAAAGGAAAATTACTCTCCCTTATAAATTCCTATGGTTACCAAAGCACTAGTGGTATAAAGGGCTACTACCCTGAAACATTAGAAAAACTAGACCAGTTAGCAAATGCCTTTATTGATGAATTTAATAAACTGCATGCAAATGGCTTTACATTAGAGCAAAAAGATTCTAATGGGGTTGTAACTACCCCTTCTACTAATGGGGGACTTTTCTTTTTAGGTGCAGGTACAGGTGCAGGTGGGATTAAATTTAATGAAGCCATTAAAAATGATCCAAATCTTTTAGCTGCATCTTCAGGGGTTACTCAAGAAGGTGATGGTAAGCATGCCTATGAGCTTGCTAATATGCAACATAAATTATATGCCTCTATTGGAAATGCAACGATGCAATCATTTTACCAAGGGATTGTTGGGAAAATAGGTGTAGATGGTGAAGAAGCTCTACGTCTAGCTGCAACTTTTGAGTCTCAACGTCTAACTGTGTCAAATAATCGTGATTCGGTGAGCTCAGTGTCATTAGATGAAGAAATGACAAATATGATTACCTTCCAGCAAGCATATAATGCCAATGCACGTATGATTACTGTTGTTGATGAAACATTAGATAAAATTATTAACGGTATGGGACGAGTGGGTCTATAAAAATAAATAATCTATGGGGAATAACCCTCAAACTATCAAGAAGGGAGTTTTTATTAAAATGCGCGTAACGCAATCAATGCTGTCCAGTAACATGCTACTAAATTTAAATAGAAGCTATGGCAAAATGTCAAAGCTACAGGATCAAATTAATTCAGGCTCTAAAATTACCCGTCCATCAGATGACCCAGTGGTTGCAGTAAATGGAATGGGGTATCGTCGAGATTTAGCAAAGGTTGAGCAGTACACACGTAACATGATAACAGCAAGTAATTGGTTAGATTCATCTGACGAATCTTTGAACCAGGTTGGCGAGCAAATGAAGCGTGTTCGTGAGCTAGTTATTCAAGCGGCAAATGATACAAACACACCAGAAGAACGAGAAAAAATCAAAATGGAAATTGATCAAATTCGCCAGCAGATTCAGGATGTAGGAAATACAAATATTGGCGGAAGCTACCTATTTAGTGGAACAAATACAAATCAGCCATTGTTTACGCCATCAGCTGGGGGCGGTAAAGAAATTAATCCAGCCCTTAATGCACCAAATGAAGCTGTTAATATAGAAATTTATGATGGTATTCAAATTCAAGTGAATACACCAGGTAAAGATTTATTTAAAAGCATAGATGATATGATGGGGAAAATTTCTGATTTATTAGGGGATCCAAATAAAACGGGTCAAGAGATTGGGGATATGCTTGGTGGAGTATCATCATCAAGTACTAGTGATGATATTACAACGATGCATAATAAAATTTTGGAAGCACAGGCTGATGTAGGCGCCCGACAAAATCGTATTGAGATGATGGAGAACCGCCTAGGTATCCGTGAGGTCAGTGTGACAAAGCAACTTAGAGATACTGAGTCTGTTGATTACTCTAAAGCCATAACAGAAATGGTGACTAATGAATCTATTCACCAGGCTGCCTTATCCGTAGGTGCAAAAATTATTCAGCAAACCTTAGTAGATTTTATAAGATAAAATCTACTTAAGGTTCTGCCCCGAAAGCGAAGCGACAGGGACAAACGCGAAGCAAAAGGTTCTGCCTGAAAAGCAAAGCGACAAAAGCAAACTCTATTATGAACAACAAGGGCGTTTGGACAATTTTGTTCAGACGCTTTTCTTGAAAGGAGAGATGTAGATGAGACTCCCTCAAATTCAAATTCATACAACAGATGCAAAATTAAATCTTCATATAGCAAAACCTCAACAATATATTAAGCAACCTAAAGCAACTCAACATATTGAACAGCCTGCCGCTATTTTAGAAATCAATACAACAAGAGGAGTTTTAAGGATTGACTCTTCTCAGGCAAGACGTGATTTAGGAATGATAGGTCCAATCGAAGCAACCAAAAATGCTGCTGAGGAGGGAAGTCAGGCAGCCTTAAGTGGTGCAGCAAGACGTGCACGGGAAGGCCGACAAATGATGCTGTCAGCAGGAAAAGGGCAAGGTCGCTCTACGATACAAAATATAGCCAAGCAAAATCATGGTCCACATCGAGTACAGTTTAATATTAAATTTGTTCCATCAGTAGGATCAGTGAAAATAGACTATACACCAGGTACAACGGATGTCAATATTCAACGTAGAGAGCCTATAATTGACGCTAAGGTGAACAAACCAATACACGAATACACACCAGGAAAAGTAACTGGTACAATGGTACAAAGACCAGATGTTGACATTGACGTCATCATTTAAAGGAGCGTATAAATAATGAAAATTACCACAAAGTTTTTAGGTGAAATTGAAATTTCAGAACAAGATATTTTAAAGTTTGAACATGGTCTACTTGGATTAGAGGATGAAAAAAAATTTGTATTGCTACCGCTTGATGCAGATCTCCCATTAGCAATGCTACAATCCATTAATAATGCAGAAATTGGTTTCGTGGTGGCCTTCCCATTTGCTTTTAAAAAAGATTATAGCTTTGATATTAGCGAAGAGGATCGTGAGCAGCTGCAAATTGAAAAACAAGAGGATGTCCTTACATACGCAATTGTTACAATGAAGGAATCATTACAGGATTCTACCATTAATTTATTAGCTCCTGTCATCATCAATATTGGAGCAAAATGTGGAAAGCAAATTGTCCTTCAAGATAATAAATCCTATCCTCTACGCTTTCCGTTGCAAGCACTGGAAGGAAGTGCGAAATAATGCTAGTCCTTTCACGTAAAAAAGATGAGTCCATCATGATTGGCGACCAAATTGAAATAAAAATATTAGCTATCGAGGGTGAACAAATTAAAATTGGAATTGTCGCACCTAAAACAGTTAAAGTACACCGTTCAGAGGTTTTCGAGGCTATACAAGCCCAGAACAAGGAAGCACTCTCCATATCTTCAGGCTTCCTAGAGCAATTAAAGAAAAAATAATAAATGCAATTTGAGTAGTTTAAAAATTTTACATAAAAAAATAAAAATTCTTTCAAAAAACTATTAAACATTTCCAATTCAATACGATATATAGATTGTAAGGTGCAGGGAGTACATAACTGCCTAATCCGAATTCCACATGGATGTGGAATAACAAAAACAATTATTCAAGGAGGAATTCCAAATGAGAATTCAACACAACATTTCAGCTTTAAACACACACCGTAATTTAGGCTACAACAACGCTCAAGCAGCTAAAAACCTTGAGAAATTATCTTCAGGTTACAAAATCAACCGTGCTGGCGATGACGCTGCTGGTTTAGCAATCTCTGAAAAAATGCGCGGACAAATCCGTGGTCTTGACATGGCAACTAAAAATGCTCAAGATTCAGTATCATTAATCCAAACTGCTGAGGGTGCACTTAACGAAACACATGCAATTCTACAACGCATGCGTGAATTAGCTGTACAATCTGCAAACGATACAAACGTAACTTCTGACCGTGAAGCATTACAATTAGAAATCGAATCTTTAGCAAAAGAGATTACTCGTATTTCTACAGATACAGAGTTCAATACTCAAAAATTATTAAATGGTGATTTCGGTGCAACAATTAGTAGTCCAACTTCTGCAACTGTAAGTGGAGGTAAAGTATTCCATATCGGTGCAAACTCTGGTCAATCAATTAACCTTTCTATTATGGATATGAGTGCTTCGGCATTAGGGGTTAATGCTATTTCTGGAGATGCAACATCTGTAGCTTCTGCTGGAGCAATTGGTTCAGGTATCAATATTACAACACAATCAAGCGCAGATAATTCAATCTCTATTATCGATAGTGCATTAAAACGCGTTTCTGAAACTCGTGCATCACTTGGTGCGGTTCAAAATCGTTTAGAGCATACAATCAACAACTTAGGTGCAACTTCTGAAAACTTAACAGCTGCAGAATCACGTATCCGTGATACAGATATGGCGAAAGAGATGATGGGCTTCACGAAAAACAACATCTTAATGCAAGCTGCACAATCTATGCTAGCGCAAGCTAACCAACAACCACAAGGCGTACTTCAATTATTAGGTTAATTTGTAGCGTGTCTTTCAAAAAAACCTTTAGCCAAATTTTGGCTAAAGGTTTTTACTTTAAATGAATACATATTTGTTTTAAATGGTCGATAATAAAAAGGGTGATACAATGAACAATAAGATTCATATTGAAAAAATATTGACAAATACAGGTGAGGAAACATTAAAAATCAATGGTTATTTTATACATAGTAAATATAATCCAGAGCTTGAGGCTAAGCGATTAGCTGACAAATACTATGTTCCTCATAATGCACATATACTATTTGGCTATGGCAATGGTTATTTAGTAGATGCGATGCTTGAACGAAGTCAATTTAATGAGCCGTTAATTGTAATTGATCCGTTGCTAGATGAGGGAATGTTAAAAGTGAAGAAGGATCATGAGGAGTTAGTTATTTTTAATAGCACTATCATTGAGGAATTAAATTTTCATTTAAGGGATTTTACGAAAGGTATAAGAACAGCATTTCAAGTGTTTTGTTTACCTAATTATGACAAACTATTTCCTGAAATGTACAAAAAAATCTTATTAAAGATCAAGGATGTTCAAATTTCTAATCAGACGAATGATTTCACATTACTTTGGTATGCGGAGCAATGGCAAAATAATTTTACAGATAACATTTTCCATTTTTCGAAAGATTTTAGTTTAACTCTTTTACACAAAGCATATACGTCCCCAATTATAATTGTTTCGGGTGGCCCTTCTTTAAATAAACAAATACCACTCTTAAAGAAAGTTAGAGACTCGGTCATCGTAATAGCAGCAGGATCTACGATTCGCACTTTGTTGGCAGAAAGTATTTATCCAGATTATGTCGTATCTGTTGACGGCTCAGAAAAAAACTATTCGCATTTTGAAGATACAGTATTTGAAAATACTAAACTAATATATACTACAATAAATCAACCAAAAGTACGAAATTCATTTATACAAAAATGTTATGTAACAGACATGGCTGGATGGAATGCTTTTTCTAGATATATTCGCGAAGAGTTAAAAATAGAACTTCCAGTTTTGATAGGTGGTGCATCTGTAGCTAATCTTGTGTTCTCGATTGCGCAGTATATATCTGATGGTCCCATTGCAATTATTGGACAGGATTTAGCTTTTACAAATAATGCAACACATGCGTTAAATAATAGTCAGGCAGAACAAGTAGACGAGGCATTTTTAGTGAAACATAAGGCTTTTCAAACAGAAGGGTATTATGATGAGGTCGTATGGACAACACGACCACTTTATTCGATGAAGCTTGATTTTGAAAGTATAGTAAGAAATAACTATCCGAATATGCCGTTTTTTAATTGTACTGAAGGAGGCGTGAAGATAAAGGGTTTCGAACAACTACCTTTTACAGATTTTTGTGAACAGTATGTGACTGATGAAAAAGTAGAAATCATTAAACACGACGAATCACAGCATATCCGTTTAAATGTAGTAAAAATATTGCAAAAGGATATAAAATTATATGGGAAGCTTATTGACATTTTTAATGATGGCTTGAAAGTGTTGGCGTCTAATCATTCTAAAACACGTTTTGAGGAGCGTGTATTAAAAAAACTAGACCGAATTGAAGAAAAATCACAAGAGCTATTAAAACAGTTGCCAATTGAATCCATTGTGTCACCGATTACGATGAAGGTTATGCGTGGCTACTTGCCAAAGGAAAATGAAACTGCTGAAGAAACATATGAGCGAATATACAATCAAACGAAGGATCTTTATAATGAATTGATACATGCAATAAAGAAAACAAAAAGCTACAGCAAAAATGCCATAGACAAATATAAAAGTGAGGAATAAATATGACAGAAGAAGTTATAGATGTGATTGCAAGCTATAATGACTATTTAATGAAGGTACCAGCCGGAAGTATACAAATTGCCAATTATTTACGTGAAGATGATGTGGGAAATGCTTTACAAATGATACTGGATTTTTCAGAAGGTATGGGATGGATTGTTCAAGCTGTTGAATTATTAGGAAAGAATGGTGTGGAAGCGGTGTTTGAAGTTGAAAAAATTCATGAGTTTTTACATGAGGTAAATGCAGGCTTAGAAATACAAGACTATGTGCTAGTAGCGGATATGTTTGAGTATGAGATCGCCCCATTTTTTGAAGAAGTACAGCCGATTGTAGGGATTATCTAATGATGGAATGGTCGTTAGTGGAGGCTAAGAATGGTGAATCCACATTACAACTAAATGGAGTAACTATTTATAGTAAGTATCGACCAATAGATGATGCGAAGCGTTGGATTGATGCTGAGTGTGATACTAAAAGTGAAGAATATTTTATGATTGGGCTTGGACTGGGGTATCATTTAAAGGCACTTGTCGAATGTACACAAGGAAAAAGAATAACTGTTTACTATTTTGAACAGCAGGAATTAAAACTCTTTCTCTTACAATATAGTAATGAAACATGGTGGCAGCAAGAACATATTAAAATTGTTCATGATTTAAAGAATGCCTCGATAAATGCTGATATACAGATACTGATTCCTAATGTTTGGTTACAGGCAATAGGAGAAAAGCATCCATTGTTCAATATTTTAGATATAATTAGAAATAATCAAATCGCATATAAAAAAAATGCGAAATTGATGGCCATTAATTTTAAAGAAAATATGAAATTATGTGATCAATCCCAATTCACAGTATCAACTAGAAGAGTAGCTTGTTTAGTTGCTGCAGGACCATCGCTTGACGAAACTATTTATTGGTTAAAAGAACAACAATGTAATGTAGATATCTATGTCGTAGGTGCTGCGTTAAAGAAATTACTTAAGTTAAACATTGTACCTATTGCAGTTGTTATTTCAGATGCCAAAGATCTTATTGTAGAGCAGGTTAGCAATACTAGCTATACAGGCGAACTTTATTATTTATCGACAGCCAATCATCAAGCAGTTAAAATGCATACAGGTAAACGTTATATATTGTTTCAGCAAGGCTACCACCTAGCTGAAAAAGAATCGGAAAGAAGGAAATCGCCACTCATAGAAACAGGTGGCTCAGTTGGGACAACAACATTTAGTCTTTTACAATTGCTAGGTTATGAAACAATAATACTATTTGGTCAGGACTTAGGTTTTGTAGGTAGACAATCACATGCAATGTATGCAACTTCAACAAATTTAACCTATAAGGAACATATGCGTACTGTTGTAAGTAATAATGGCTGTAAAATAAATACAACCTCCAATTTATATGCGTTTTTACATTGGTATAATGAAAAAATGAAAAGTATAAAAATAAAAGTATACAATACGGCAAAAATGGGCGCGAAGATTAATAATGTTCCTTTTATAAATAGAGAGGAATTTTTTGACATTGTAAAAAAGTAGAGGGTGTGTAGGTATGACTAAGAAAGTTTTAGTAACAGGAGCAGATGGCTTCATTGGTTCACATTTAACAGAGACATTAATGTATCAGGGATATGATGTAAGGGCCTTTGTATATTATAATTCATTTAATTCATGGGGCTGGCTCGATGAGTCTTCTTCAGAGATAAAAGCATCATTGGATGTATTTTCTGGAGATATCCGTGATCCATATGGAGTAAAGGAAGCGATGAAAGGCTGTACACATGTTTTGAACTTGGCTGCACTTATTGCGATACCATATTCCTATCATTCACCAGCAACCTATGTTGAAACGAATGTGATAGGGACATTAAATGTAGTACAAGCAGCTAAAGAATTAGGTGTGGAAAAGGTTGTACATACTTCAACAAGTGAGGTATACGGAACAGCTTTATATGTCCCAATTGATGAAGAACATCCATTACAAGGGCAATCACCTTATTCAGCCTCTAAAATTGGAGCAGACCAAATGGCACTTTCCTTCTATCGCTCATTTGACACGCCAGTATCCATTATTCGTCCGTTCAATACATATGGACCTCGTCAATCAGCTCGTGCGGTGATACCAACCATTATTAGTCAGCTTGCAAATGGTAAGGATACAATTCAATTAGGTGCAGTTAGTCCGACACGTGATTTTAACTATGTAAAAGATACAGTGGGTGGCTTTATTTCTGTCATGGAGTCATCAAATTCTATTGGTGAGGTAATTAATATTGGCTCTAACTATGAGGTTTCGATTGGAGAAACAGCAAAGATGATTGCTGATATACTTGGTGTTAATCTCACAATTGAAACAGATGAACAGCGTCTTCGTCCAGAGAAAAGTGAAGTTGAGCGTTTATGGGCTGAAAATAAAAAAGCGAAGCAACTTTTAAATTGGTCACCACAATATGGTGGTAAAGAAGGCTTCCGTCGAGGTCTAGAAGAAACTATTGAATGGTTTACAAGCCCGAAGAACCTATCGATTTATAAGGCAGATGTTTATAATATATGAATAATCAATGGCTAGTATTTACAGAGCAGGTGAAGTCTTTTTACGGAAAAGATTTTGTGCCGTTACATGAACCAACATTTAATGAAAAAGAAATTGATTATGTAACAGATTGTATAAAAACGGGCTGGGTCTCATCAGTTGGTTCATATGTTAATCGCTTTGAGGAGGATTTGGCTCAATTTGTTGGTGTTAAGCGTGCGGTTGCAGTAGTAAATGGCACAGCAGCACTACATATCGCTTTAAAGGTTGCGGGTGTAAAATCTAAAGATGAAGTTTTAATGCCTTCTCTTACTTTTGTTGCAACAGCGAATGCAGTATCGTATTTAGGAGCTATACCGCACTTTGTAGATGTAAGCATGGATACATTAGGTGTTGATACACAAAAGCTTAAAAAACATCTTGAACAAATTGGCGAGTTACGTAATAACCAATTATTTAATAAACAAACGGGTCGAAGAATTTCAGTACTTGTCCCTATGCATACATTTGGACATGCGGTAGATATAGAAGGTTTACTTGAAGTTTGCGATACATATCGTCTCACACTTGTAGAAGATGCTGCAGAATCATTAGGTACCTATTATAAAGGTAAGCATACAGCTAGCTTTGGGAAAGTAAATGCTATTAGTTTTAATGGTAACAAAATTATTACAACTGGCGGTGGCGGGGCAATTGTAACAAATGATGACGCATTAGCAGACTTTGCAAAGCACCTCACAACGACTGCTAAGATACCTCATAAGTGGAACTATGAACATGATGAAATTGGTTTTAATTATCGCATGCCTAATATTAACGCTGCTTTAGGCTGTGCGCAATTAGAAAAGATGCCAATGTTTATCGACCACAAACGTAAACTTGCTGTTAAATATAAAGAATGGTTGTCCAATCTAGATGGGGTATACATGTTTAAAGAACCTAAAAATTCTAAGAGTAATTATTGGTTACAAACGTTATTATTGGAAGAAAACTATAATCGTGATGAAGTGCTCGCCTTTTTAAATGAAAAAGGTGTGATGAGTAGGCCTATTTGGACTCCAATGCATGAACTTACTATGTTTAGAGATTGTCCAATTTCAGATTTGAGTGTAACCAAGCAGTTAAATCAATGTGTCATAAATGTGCCGAGTACACCAATAAGAGAGGTGTAGTAATTGAAACGTAAAATTTGTGTGGTAACGGGTACTAGGGCTGAGTATGGTCTTTTACAATGGTTAATGAAACGCATTGCTAATGATTCTAATTTAAAACTACAAATTATTGCAACGGGCATGCACTTATCCCCAGAATTTGGATTGACGTTTAAACAGATTGAAAAAGATGGATTTGTTATTGATGAAAAGATTGAAATGCTACTCTCAGGCGATACTCCAACCGCTATTGCAAAATCAATTGGTTTAGGTGTAGTTTCATTTTCAGATACATTTTCACGATTAGATCCAGACATTTTGGTTGTTTTAGGTGATCGATTTGAAATTTTTGCTGCTTCACAGGCAGCAATGATTATGAGAATTCCAATTGCACATATTCATGGTGGAGAATTAACAGAAGGTTTAATTGATGACCCAATTCGTCATTCTATTACAAAAATGGGACATATACATTTTACTGCCAGTGAAGAATATAGAAATCGAGTAATACAGATGGGGGAACAACCTGAGACTGTGTATAATGTAGGGACGCTAGGCTTAGAAGGTATAAAGAATATTGAATGTCTAAGTAAAGAAAAACTTTCTGAGAGTGTTCAATTAAATTTAGAAAGATTCTTTCTTGTTACTTTACATCCTACCACCTTACAAAATAGTACAGCAGAAATGCAAATTCAGAGATTATTAAAATCTTTAGATGAATTTCCACAGTATCAAGTTATCTTTACGAAGACGAATGCAGATACCGATGGACGCGTTATTAATCAGTATATTGAAGAGTATGTGAAAAACAATCCGCATCGGGCGTGTGTATATGATTCTCTTGGACAACTTCGATATTTAAGTGCTATTAAACATTGTGAGTTGGTAATCGGTAATTCCTCTAGTGGTTTACTTGAAGTACCGTTTTTTAAAAAGGCAACTGTAAATATAGGTGTACGACAAAGAGGACGTTTAAAAGCAGAATCTGTTATAGACTGTATGTTTGATATTAATCAGATAACTCAAGCTATTAATAAGGGACTTTCTACTGAATTTAGAGAAAACATAAAAGCAATGTCAATGGTGTATGGAGAAGGAAATACATCCGAACAAATTGTGAAAATATTAAAAGAAAAAAATTTAAATAATATTATTATGAAGAGATTTTATGATTTGAAGAGGTAAGCTATGAGAATATTATTTATTGGTTGTGTGAAATCAAGTGAATGTTTTTTAAATGCAGTTTACAAAAAAACAAATGCAAAAATTATAGGGGTTGTTACTAAGGTTCAATCTAATTTTAACGCAGACCATGTATCACTTGACGATTTTTGTGAAAAGCATAAAATTGATTGGTTAAATTATGACAACAGTAACCAACTAGTAGATTGGATAAGAGAGAAGAATCCAGACATCATATATTGCTTCGGATGGTCTTATTTATTACCGAAAGAAATATATTCTATACCCCCTTTAGGTGCCATAGGCTATCATCCAACTTTATTGCCCAAAAATCGTGGAAGACACCCTATTATTTGGACATTAGTATTAGGTCTAAGGGAAACAGGCTCTACATTTTTTTATTTAACGGATACCCCTGATGCTGGAGAAATTTTAAGTCAAAAAAGAATCCCTTTAGAAGATTCTGAAGATGCAAATTCCTTGTATGAAAAACTGTTAATTATCGGTGAACAACAAGTGGTTGAAATGACAAATAATATTATAAATCAAACACTTATCCCAATAAAACAGAATGAACAACATGCCTCTTATTGGAGAAAAAGAAGTAAAATAGATGGAAAAATAGATTGGCGAATGAATGCAAAAACTATTTTACAGTTAATAAGAGCATTAACAAAGCCTTATGTTGGTGCCTACTTTGAACATAATAGTATCGATATAACAATATGGCGTGCAAAAATAGTGGAATGTCATGATATTGAAAATGTAGAACCAGGAAAAATAGTTTATATACATGAAAATTCCTTTGCTGTTAAAACCGCGGATAAGCTACTGCAAATTTTAGAATATGAAGGTGATTTCAGACCAGAAGTGGGGGAATATCTATGAGTAAAAATGTGGTCATATTAACTCCTCATCCTGATGATGAAACACTCGGATGTGGTGGAACTTTATTAAGGCATGTTAACCAAGGAGATAAGGTATATTGGCTTATTGTTACGACAATGGGGGGGACATTTGCTCGGGATAAAATAATAAAAAGAGCTCAAGAAATAAAAAGTGTAGCTACAATCTATCAAATTGAAAAAACGTTCGAACTTGGATTTGAAGCCGCCACATTAGATCAAGTACCAGATGGTGAGTTAATAGGAGAAACAAGTAAAGTATTTCAAGAAATTCAGCCAAATATCATATACGTACCATATCCCAGTGATATTCATTCAGATCATAAAGCTGTATTTGATGCAACTATGGCTTGCACCAAATGGTTTAGATATCCATCTGTAGAAAAAGTACTAGCATATGAAACATTATCCGAGACGGATTTTACAATAAATCCAGATGCAAATAGCTTTAGACCAAATGTTTTTGTGAATATTGAAGCGTATCTCGACAAGAAAATAGAAATTATGAAAGTTTACGAATCTGAAATATGTGAATTTCCATTTCCTCGTAGTGAAAAGGCGATTCAATCGCTAGCGTATGTTCGTGGTGCGGCAAGTGGCTATGAAGCAGCTGAGGCATTTATGCTATTGAAGGAGCGAATTTTATGACAATATATATCATCGCAGAAGCAGGCGTTAATCACAATGGTTCATTAGATATGGCAAAAGAGCTTGTAAAGGTTGCTAAAGTAGCTGGGGCAGATGCTGTAAAATTCCAGACCTTTAAAGCGGAAAATCTCGTAACAAAGCAAGCACAGCAAGCGGATTATCAAGTTGAAAACTTAGGAAAAGCTACGTCTCAATTAGCGATGCTGAAAAAGTTGGAATTAACTTATGATGAATTTATAGAGTTGCAGTCATTTTGCAAAACAGAGCAAATTGAATTTCTATCGACACCTTTTGATTTTGAAAGTGTCGATTTTTTGCTAGACGAATTAGGTGTAACAACTGCTAAAATTCCTTCAGGAGAGTTAACGAACGCACCTTTCCTTCATTACATTGCATCTAAAGGAAAGTCGATTATTTTATCGACTGGTATGGCAACAATTGAGGAAATTCATGAGGCGTTGGCATTTATTGCTTATGGGTTAGCAAGACCACTAGAGCCAATTATGTTGGAGCAAGTACATGCTTTTTATAGCACTGAAGAAGCGAAGGGAGTATTAAGAAAATACGTAATACTTTTACATTGTACAACACAATATCCAGCGCCAATGGATTCTATTAATTTAAAAGCAATGAGTGAAATGGAGAGAATCTTTCAATTACCTATTGGTTTATCTGACCATTCAGAGGGAATTCACATTCCAATAGCTGCAGTTGGCATGGGGGCAAAGGTTATTGAAAAGCATTTTACTTTGGACAGAACATTAGAGGGTCCAGACCATGTTGCTTCTTTAAATCCCGAAGAGTTAAAGACGATGATAAAAGGAATAAGAGAAGTAGAGCTAGCACTAGGTAATGGCATTAAAAAGCCTACTGAGATAGAGTTGCAAAATCGTATTCCGGTACGTAAAAGTTTAGTCGCTAAAACATCGATCCTAGCAGGAGAAATTTTTTCCGCTGAAAATTTAACTGTAAAAAGACCAGGGGATGGTATTGAGCCATCAAAATTTTGGTCATATATTGGTCAAATTGCTTCAAAGTCATACGATGAGGATGAGTTAATCGATGAATAAACCAATTATTTTAATTGGTAATGGTGGTCATGCGTCTGTATTAACGGAAATTTTGCTAGCTCAAAAACAAAAAATAATCGGTTTTACTGCACCTACGTTTGCAGAGAATCGTTTTGGTTTACCTTACTTAGGTACTGATGGTGTTATATATAATTATCATTCATCAGATATTGAGCTAATAAATGCTTTAGGAATGGTACAACCATCACCTTTACGTGAAAAAGTATATAATAACTTTCATAAAGTGAACTTTCAATTTAAATCGGTTATACATCCTTCAGCCATTATTGCCCGATCTGTTCAGTTGGGACAAGGAGTTCAAATAATGGCTGGTGCTATTATTCAAACGAATACAACAATTGCCGATAATAGTATTATAAATACTGGTGCGTTAATTGATCATGATTGTCAGATTGGTCCCCATATACATATTGCTCCAGGCACTAAAATATCCGGAGACGTTCATATACAGCAGGGGACACATGTCGGGACAGGTGCAACAATTATACAAGGAATTCATATAGGTGCAAACTGTTTGATAGGTGCAGGGGCAGTCGTGGTCAAGAATATAGCAAGTGGCATAAAAGCGGTTGGCGTACCTGCAAAGGAAGTGTAATTCTATGAAGCAATGGCAAAAAACAATTGTTAGAAGTAATCAAACTTTACTTGAAACAATGAAAATTATTGATAACGCTACTTTGCAATTTGCAGTAGTTGTTGATGAGGAAATGCATTTACTAGGCACAGTAACAGATGGAGATATACGTCGTGGAATCTTGCGAGGAGAAGGGCTTGAAGTACCGATTACTTCTATTATGAACTCGAACCCAATAAGTGCGCCATCCGGGCAAAAGACGTATAAATATAAGCAGCTAATGAAATCTAAAATGCTCAAGCAATTACCGATAGTAGATGAATCTAATAGAATAATTGATATCTCATTTATGGATAATCTAGATACATCAACATATAAAAATACAGTTGTTTTAATGCTTGGCGGATTAGGAACTAGGCTTCGACCTCTTACAGATGAAATTCCAAAGCCGATGTTGAGAGTAGGAAATAAGCCTATTTTAGAAACTATTATTGAAGGCTTTAAGCAATATGGGTATTCAAACTTTATTTTCTCAGTAAATTACAAAAAAGAGGTTATTCAAGAGTACTTTCAAAATGGAGAAGCATTTGATGTGACGATTGAGTATGTTGAAGAAGATAAACGAATGGGAACAGCAGGAGCGCTTTCTTTATTAGAAAACCGACCAACTGAGCCATTTTTTGTGATGAATGGAGATTTGCTTACACAAATTAATTTTGACCAACTAATGCAATTTCATATAGAATATCAATCGGTTGCAACAATGTGTGTGAGAGAATATGAATATCAAATTCCATATGGTGTGATCGAAACGGCTGGGACTAATTTAGTGACGATCAAGGAAAAACCGATTCATCGTAGCTTTGTCAATGCAGGCATTTATGTTTTAAATCCTGAAATATTTGATTATATTCCACAGGATGAATTTTATGATATGCCGACACTCTTTGAGCAATTGATTGAAAAAGAGAAAAAAACATCTGTTTTCCCTATTCATGAATATTGGTTAGATATTGGACAGGTTGAAGATTTTAATAAAGCGAATAAAGAGTATATTAGAGAAGGATGATAGTTATTGATTAAAAAGAAAAAAGTAGTTGCTATAATACCAGCTAGAGGAGGAAGTAAATCGATTCCCAAAAAAAACATTATTAATTTTTGTGGAAAACCTCTCATCGCTTGGTCAATAGAAGCTGCTATAGCAACAGCTGAAATTGATAAAGTTATAGTTTCAACGGATAATGAAGAAATTGCAATGATATCTTTAGAGTACGGTGCTCAAGTACTGATGCGCCCAGAGCATTTGGCACAGGATACTTCTTTAGTGATAGATACTATGAAACATGTTATTAAAACACTAGAAGAAGCTCAAAATAATTATGATTATGTAGTATTAATAGAACCCACTTCACCATTAAGATTATCAGTAGATATAAGTAAGTGTATTCAGTTGATAGATAATGAAATGTTAGATTCAGTGGCAACATTTAAGGAAGCAGATTTAAATCCTCATCGAGCTTGGAAAATCGAAGAAGGTGTACCGAAGACTTTTATTGAAAATGTAGTTCCATGGCTTCCAAGACAGCAATTACCAGAGGCCTATCAATTAAATGGAGCAGTATATGTTAACACTGTAAAATCAATTTTAGCTTCAAATAGAGAATTGCTTATAGGTAAAACAGGCTCTGTTATTATGCCAAAGGAAAGATCTGTAGATATAGATGATTATACAGATTTAATAATTGCTGAAAGAATATTAATGAAAAAGCTTGAAGGGATGGAGATAAAAAATGAATCACACTTTAAAGGAACTATTTAGCTTAAAAGATAAGACGGCATTAGTAACAGGAGGTGCAGGATATTTAGGAACGGCAATGTGCGAAGCATTAGCTGAGCAAGGAGCTAACATTATTATTGCTAGTAGAGATTATGATAAGTGTAAAAATTTATCTAATGTTTTATCTTTTCAATATCCAAAGCAGGATTTTACTCCTATGGAATTAAATGTATTAGATAAGATATCTATAGAGAAATGCGTCAGCCAGATAAAAAAACTTGATATTTTAATAAACAATGCTTGGTCTGGGAATAAAAATTCTTTTGAATCCATTTCTAATGAAGATTGGGAATATGATATTGATATGAGTCTAAATTCGGTTTTTAGATTAATTAAAGCAATGCAACCACTATTAATTGAATCAAATGGGGTAATACTAAATACTGCTTCAATGTATGGACACGTTGCACCAGATTATCGCTTATATAATGAAGAAAAATACACAAATCCACCTAGTTATGGAGCAGCAAAAGCAGCTGTAATTCAATTTAGTAAGTATTTAGCAAGTTTTTTAGCTCCATATCAAATTCGAGTTAATTGTATTAGCCCTGGTCCATTTCCATTCCCCGAGACACAACAGGACAAAGAATTTATGCAAAGATTAAGTTCAAAAAATCCAATGAATCGTATAGGTCAGCCATATGAATTAAAAGGTGTAATAGCATTATTGTGCTCTGATGCTTCTTCATATATGACTGGTCAAAATATATGTGTTGACGGTGGGTGGGCTACGTGGTAATTAAGTTAGGCTTATTGGGTCTTTCAGATGGAAACGGTCATCCGTATTCATGGGGAGCTATTGTGAATGGCTTTAATGAAAATGCTTTTAATAACTCCAATTGGGATGTTATTTATAAATACTTAAAAGTTAGGGACATCTCAGAATTTGGATTTGATAATACAAAAATTACCCATGTTTGGACCCAAGAAAAATTATTAAGCCACAATCTAGCTGAATCGATTAATGCAGAAATTGTGGTAGATAAGTATACGGATATGATAGGGGAAGTTGATGCGGTAATTATTGCTCGAGATGATTATGAAAATCATTTAGAGATGGCGCAACCATTTTTGGAGGCTGGAATAAAGGTTTTGATTGATAAGCCATTGACATTAGATTTAGATGAATTAGATTTTTTTAAGAAATATTTATTGTCAGGGCAATTAATGTCCGTCGCTGGATTAAGATTTGCTAAAGAACTAGATGAAATTAGAGGAAATTTACATGAGTTTGGGAAGTTGAAAATGATACAGTCCTCTGTAATTATGGATTGGGAAAAATATGGTATACATATAATAGATGGAGTATTAGGAACTATCAATGAAATTCCTAAATCTATTGAATACATTGCAACTAATATAGATTTATACGTTATTACTTTTGAAAGTGGATTAGTTTGGACTATCAATACTTTGGGGAATACTAGTAAAACATTTAGTATTGAGATTTGGGGAGAGAAAAAACGTACCTGTGTTGAAATAAGTGATAATTTTTCTATGTTTCGAAGAATGCTTCATAGATTCGTGAAGTTAGTAAAAACTGATAAAGTACTTTATAATCCAAACCAAACAGTTATCTCTATTGCTTTATTAATAGCAGGAATTAAATCACGTGAAGATAAACAAAAAATTATGCTAGATGATATTTATAAACAGTTAGAATTAGAGGTAGAACAGTGAAAAAAGATTTCAAAAAATTATTTAGTCTAAAGGATAAAAATACAATAGTAACAGGTGGTGCTGGAATCTTAGGAAGTAATTTTTGCATGGGTTTAGCTGATGCAGGGGCTAATATAGCAGTAGTAGATATTAATATTGAAAATGCTACAAAAATCGCAAATGAAATTAAAAAAAACTATGGTGTAAAAGCAAAAGCTATTTATTGTGATTTAACATCAGAACAATCTGTCAAAGAAATGGTAGAAACAGTTGTTGCAGAATTTGGTACAATTGATATTCTTCATAATAATGCTGCTGGAAAGTCCAGTAATCTTAATGAGTTTTTTGCTCCATTTGAAGAATATGATTTAAATCAATGGAAAGAGATTATGAGTATGAATCTGGATAGCATGTTCCTTGTTGCCAAATATGTTGGAAAAGTGATGAAAGAGCAGGGTGCAGGAGGTTCTATAATTCAAACTTCATCTATTTATGGTGTGATGGGCCCAGATAATCGTATTTATGAAGGATCGTTTTACTTAGATTGTCAAATTAATACACCGGCTATTTATTCAGCTTCAAAAGGTGGTGTCGTTGCGTTAACAAAATATCTTGCTACCTACTGGGCAAAGGACGGTATCCGTGTTAATACTATTACGCCTGGTGGAGTAGAAAGTGGCCAAAATGAGACGTTTAAACAAAATTATGGGAATCGCATTCCATTAGGTAGAATGGCTCAAGCAGAAGAAATGGTTGGCGCATTAATTTATCTTGCATCTGACGCATCGAGTTATGTAACTGGACAAAATATTTTAATCGATGGCGGCTTAAGTGCTTGGTAAATAGATAAAGGGCATAGTAGCGTCACATCTTATTAGGTGTGACGTATTTTTGTTGAACATTTTAGATTCTTGAATGGTAGCCGATATATAATAGAAAGTGGAGATAGGTTCTTTACATACATAAAAGCTGAATTGAGGTATTTAATATAGGATGGAAACAATTAAAAATAAAACAGTACTTGTTACAGGAGGAACGGGATCTTTCGGGAAGAAGTTTATTCGAAAGATTTTAACCTTAGGTGTAAAAAAGGTGATTGTTTTTAGTCGTGATGAGCTGAAACAATATGAAATGAAGCAGGAGTTTATTGATTCACGTTTGCGTTTTTTTATTGGTGATGTTCGTGATAAAGAGCGCTTACATAGAGCATTTGATGGTGTCAATATCGTCATTCATGCGGCAGCAATGAAGCATGTGGATGCATGTGAATATAATCCATTTGAGGCGGTCAAAACGAATATTAACGGTGCACAGAATATTATTGAAGCAGCAATTGATTGTGGTGTGGAAAAAGTGATTGCACTTTCAACAGACAAGGCATGTAGTCCAGTAAATCTTTATGGGGCAACAAAACTTGCTTCTGATAAGCTTTTTGTGGCAGCAAATGCATATGTAGGAGAAAAGAAAACAAGTTTTTCTGTTGTACGTTACGGTAATGTGGCGGGGAGTCGAGGAAGTGTTGTGCCATTCTTTAAAAAGATAAAAGAAACGGGTACATTGCCTGTTACAGACAAACGGATGACACGCTTTTGGATAACATTAGAACAAGGCGTACAATTTGTACTTGATAATTTAGATCGTATGCATGGTGGGGAAATTTTTGTGCCGAAAATTCCAAGTATGAGAGTGATAGATTTAGCCAAAGCCATTGCTCCCACATGTAACATTGAGATTATTGGCATCCGTGCAGGTGAGAAATTACATGAGGCGATGATTATGGAAGATGATGCACGTCATACGGTTGAGTTTGATGATTATTATATTATTCAGCCGGAATTTCCATGGTGGTCAAAGAAATATGCTGAAGGTGGGAAAATATTACCTGATGGTTTTTCCTATACGAGTGACAGTAATGTTGAATGGCTTACGATAGAGCAATTAAGCAAACTAGCGGAGGATATGTAAATGATTGCGGTAATTGGTGGAGCAGGCTATATAGGCTCACATACGGTGAAATACTTAATAAAACAAGGAAAAGAAGTAGTAGTGTTCGATAATTTGAGTACAGGTCATCGAGAATTTGTGCCAAATCATATTCCATTCATAGAAGGGGATTTAATGAATGAAAAGGACTTAGTAAGATTGTTTACAAGCTATCCACAAATTCACACAGTGATTCACTTTGCTGCATTTGCCTATGTAGGTGAGTCAGTAAAGCAACCTTCAAAATATTATCAAAATAATGTTGTGAATACGATTAAGCTGCTTGATACAATGCTAGCCTATGATGTGAAGAATATTGTATTCTCCTCAACGTGTGCAACTTATGGGGATCCGATAGAATGGCCTATTACAGAAAGTCATCCACAATTTCCTATTAATCCATACGGCCGCACAAAATTAATGATGGAACAAATTATGGATGATTATTCCATAGCTTATGACTTGAAATTTGTTGCATTACGTTATTTTAATGCAGCAGGAGCAGATGTGGAATGTGACATTGGTGAATGGCATGAGCCTGAATCACATTTAATCCCACTTATTCTAGATGTTGCAGTGGGTAAACGGGAAACTATTTCAGTATTTGGCTCAGATTTCGAAACCCCTGATGGGACTTGTATCCGCGATTATATTCATGTCCTCGATTTAGCAGATGCGCATAGTCGAGCTGTTGAATATTTGGATAAGCATGAAAACAATTTAAAGCTTAATTTAGGGAATGGTGAAGGTTTTTCTGTTCTCAAAATTATTCAAGAAGTTGAGCGAATTACTGGACAAACTATACACTATATATATTCAGATAGACGTATAGGTGATCCTGCAAAATTAATTGGTTCAGCCGAAAAAGCAAAGCAAATATTAGGGTGGCAGCCACAATACAATATTCAGCAAATAATAGAAACAGCATGGCATTGGCATCAAAAGAAATTTGGAGGACCACAATGAAACGTATTCTAATAACAGGTGGGGCAGGATTTTTAGGGTCCCACTTAATTGATCGATTAGTGGAACAGGGACATGAAGTAGTTTGTATCGATAATCTGCAAACGGGCTCGCTCGAAAATATAGCCCATTTACAAGGGAAAATTACTTTTCTTCAGCATGATATTACGGAAAGTTTGCCAGAGCTAGGAAACTTCCATGAAATCTTTAACTTGGCATGCCCAGCAAGCCCTATCCATTATCAGGTAAATCCTGTGCATACATTCAAAACGAGTGTACTTGGGGCATTACATTTACTTGAACTTGCACGAAAAACTGGAGCAAAGATTTTCCAAGCATCTACCTCAGAGGTATACGGAGACCCTTTAGTACATCCACAACCTGAGCGATACTGGGGACATGTTAATCCTATTGGCATACGTAGCTGCTATGATGAAGGTAAACGTGGTGCCGAAACATTGTTCTTTGATTATGCAAGAATGTATGATGTAGAAATTAAAGTTGTACGTATTTTTAATACATATGGACCAAGAATGGATGCTAAAGACGGACGTGTTGTGAGTAATTTTATTGTCCAATCCTTACTGAACAAACCTTTAACTATATATGGTGATGGCAGACAGACACGCTCTTTCTGCTATATAGATGATTTAATAGACGGTTTTTTAAGATTAATGGCAACAACAGAAGAAGTTACAGGCCCTATAAACCTTGGCAATCCGAAAGAATTTACAATGCTTGAACTCGCAGAAAAAGTTGTGAAATGGACAGGGAACGATACCCCGTTACAATTTGAAGAGCTTCCACAAGATGACCCCAAACAACGACGACCGATCATTGCTGAAGCAAAACGTATCCTAGATTGGGAGCCGCAAGTCATGTTAGATGAAGGACTTCAGAAAACAATCGCTTATTTTGCGAGTAAAGTGCAGGAGAGATGAATGATGCAAAGAGTACGTAAGGCAGTAATCCCAGCAGCTGGCTTGGGAACAAGATTCTTGCCTGCAACAAAAGCACAACCAAAGGAAATGCTACCAATCGTGGACAAACCTACAATTCAATATATTGTAGAAGAAGCTGTGGCATCGGGTATTGAAGATATTATAATTATTAGTGGACGCAACAAACGTTCAATTGAAGATCATTTTGATACGAACTATGAATTAGAACATACATTGGAAATGAAAGGAAAGCTGGATGATTTAATAGAAATCAAAGCCATTTCGAACTTAGCGAACATACATTATATACGTCAAAAAGAAGCGAAGGGCCTTGGAGATGCCATTTATTGTGCACATCGTTTTATTGGGGACGAGCCATTTGCTATCTTACTTGGAGATATTATTTTACAAGCACCTACGCCTGCGTTAAAACAATTAATCGATACATACGACCGCGAAAAGGTTTCTGTCATTGGTGTCCAACAAGTACCGATGGAAAGTGTCCATCAATATGGTGTGATTGATCCAGTTACAGAGATACAAAGAGGTAAGGCTATTGAAGTAAAGGGTTTTATTGAAAAGCCGTCGAAAGAGGTTGCCCCCTCTAACTACGCTATTATGGGACGTTACATTTTAACACCTTCGATTTTTGAAAAGTTGGAAGCAACTGAACCTGGTGCAGGTGCGGAAATCCAGTTAACAGATGCGATTCAATTGTTAAACGAAGAAGAACGGGTAGTTGCACAAGATGTTGAAGGTCAATTATATGATATTGGTAGTAAAATTGGCTTTGTCCAAGCGACGATTGACTTTGCATTACAACGTGAGGATTTAAAAGATGATATTCAAGCTTACATCAATACGAAAGCAGAGGTAACAAAGTGAACGTAGGCATTATTGGAACGGGATATGTTGGCTTAGTAACAGGGGCCGTGTTATCAGACATCGGGCATGTTGTTACATGTTTAGATATTAATGAAGAAAAGATTAATACCCTTAAAAAAGGGCAATCGCCAATTTATGAACCTGGATTAGATGAAATACTAGCACGTAATATTGCCGCAAATCGATTATGTTTCACAACAAATGCTCAAGAAGCATTTGCATATTCAGATATTATCTTTATAGCTGTCGGTACACCCCAAGGAGAAGATGGGGCAGCGGATTTATCTTATATCGAACAAGCAGCTAAAGATATTGCGATCAATGTAGATCATAATGTGATTGTTGTCGTAAAAAGTACGGTTCCTGTGGGTACGAATGATAGAGTTGAAAAAATTATTCTTGAGAATATGCCGCCAGGTTTACAAGTTCATGTAGTATCTAATCCGGAGTTTTTACGAGAAGGACATGCAATTAACGATACATTTTACGGAGACCGAATTGTGATAGGGGCAGAAAGTGCAATTGCTAGAGATAAGGTAGAAAGTCTGTTCAAGTCACTAAATATACCAATCATGCATACGAATCGTCGTAGTGCGGAAATGATTAAATACGCCTCAAATGCATTTTTAGCAGTGAAGATTAGTTATATCAATCAAATTTCTAATTTATGTGATGTACTAGGAGCAGATGTGAATGCAGTAGCTGAAGGCATGGGCATGGATCATCGAATAGGACGAGCGTTTTTAAATGCGGGATTAGGCTATGGTGGATCATGTTTTCCAAAAGACACCGAAGCGTTGGCATTCTTGGCACGTGAAAATGACGTGAAACTAAGTATTGTAGAATCGGCTATACAAGCAAATGATGAGCAACGTCATATTTTTGTGAAAAAGATATTAGATCATTTTAATCGAGATGTTGTAGGGAAAAAAATTGCGATATTAGGGCTAGCATTCAAGCCAAATACAGACGACATGCGCGAAGCCCCGTCTATCATGATTATTAAAGAATTAGTGGCAAGAGGTGCTGAAGTTTCAGCGTATGATCCAGTTATAAAAAAATCCTCGTATTTGGAGGGAATCGATATTACGTATGCTGCTACTAAGGAAGAATGTGTAGAGAAATCAGATGCAATCTTGCTCGTTACGGAATGGCAAGAGTTTATCGAGGCAGATTGGGTTAACTTAATGACTTATTCTAACAATGCGGTTGTCTTTGATGGAAGGCATGTACTTAAATTTTAGTGGCTACAGGAGGTAGAGTAAGTGAGCAAAATTCAAGTTGAAGTACTGGATAGTAAAATAGGGGTTCCGGCTTTACAAGTAGAAATTGATGATAAGAAAATGATGCTCCATAGTAAATATAATCCAATACAAGAGGCAGAACGTTTTATCGATTCTTTGAAAGAAAAAATAGAAAAATCCGAGCATATTTTATTTTATGGAGTAGGATTAGGTTATCATATTCAATACTTTTGTGAGCAGTTCCCTGAAAAACTTGTATCGGCATATGAACCAGTAGCTGAAATTGCTAACGTATGTTTAAAACTACAATCTAAAACGGCATTTCCGAAAGAAAAATTAGCGCATTTCTTAATAGAAGATTGTGAGGTCTCATTACAAGATAATTTTCAGCAATTAAGAACATTAGTACATCAAAAATTTATGATTATTACGTTACCAGTGTATGAGAGACTATTTCCACAACGAATTGATTATTTCAACCAATTTTTTAAACAATTTCTTATTGCAACGGGAAATGACATCGCAACGCTCATGGAGTTTTCAAAGAGGTGGACGATTAATTCGATAAAAAACTTGCAACATATAGTAGAAAATCCAAGTATATTTGATAAAAAGGCGTTTTTTAAAGAAAAACCAGCGATAATTGTTAGTGCTGGTCCTTCTTTAAATGAAGAACTCTCAAATTTAAAATTTATTAAAGAAAATGGATTAGCTTATATTTTTGCAGTAGGTTCCGCAACTAAAGTCCTGATTAAAAGTGAAATTTATCCAGATGCTGTATGTACGTATGATCCACAACAACATAATTATAGATTATTTAAAGAAATCTATAATAATGGAATTAAAAATGTTCCAATGATTTATGCGACGACGGTTGGTCATGAAACATTGGATCAATATTCTGGACCTATGTTTAGCTTCATTACAACACAAGATAACTTAACAAGTTACATACTAGAGAAACAACAAAAAAACATTATTTATGATGCGCCTTCAATTGCTGTCATCACTTTACAGTTACTCAACGCTTTAGAAGTAAGTAAAATTATTTTAGTAGGGCAAAATTTTGCCTTTAAACAAGAAAAGTTTTATGCAGATGGTATTGAACGATATGATAAAGAAAAACAAGGCTACGCAGATAACACAATTCAGCTTCAAGACGAAGCCACGCTTATTGAAATAGAAAATGTACATAATGGGAAGGTTAGAACAAACGCTCATTTTCAACAAATGAAAACAGATATGGAGTTAGTACTTCAACAAATTCAAGTGCCTACAATAAATACTACTCAAGGTGGTGCGAAAATTGAAGGTGCGAAGTTTAAAAGTTTAAGAGCAGTTATCAAAGAGGAATTGACACGAAAAGTTGTGAGTGAACAATGGTATCAAGGTGAATCGCAAAAGCAAAAAGTTAATCGGTCAATACTTAATCAATTAGAAAAAGATTGCTCTACATTTATGAGTCAATTTAGCGATATGGAAAACATACTGAAACAGTTGAATGAAAACTTAAAGGTAATCTCCACCGAACAGAAAATTAATACTTTACAAAAGTTTGAAACACTTTTTAATGAAATGCAATATACTTTAATTTTCAAATTAATACTTGATCCAATTCTCAAAGTGGAAAGGGAAAAATTAGCTATTAAATTGCAAGTAGGTAATAAGAAAGTATGTGTAGAGGAACGTCAAAAAGTTTTAATAGAGCATTATCAAGTTTATTTGGGTATAGTTTCTGCAACCTATAAAAAGATTGCACCCATTTTACAAATGGAAGTATTCTTGAAGATAAAATTAGAAGAAAACTTTAAATTTTATGAAGCAACCTGTGGGATTTTCCATTTTGAAGGAATGTGGAAAAAGAAATGGTTTCAACTTTTTGAAAAAGAAAATGAATTACTCTATGCAATAGGTGTTGAAACACAGACGAAGGGAACTTCTTTTAAATTTAAATTTACTGGTTCTAATTTACAAATCATTGCTTCAAATCATTCGAAAAATCTTTTAAGAATGAAGGTTACTATTGATGATGTTGAAGAAGTGGTTATGGTGCATGAAATGTATAACGAAGAAAAAAGTGGATTATTCCAAAGGCGAATTATATTTGAAGTGTCTGGTTTATCCAAGAACCTACATGAAGTAGAAGTGGAAATTATCTCGGAAAATCCCAATTTAAATCTAATTGGAGTAAAAATACATGAAAATGAACAAGCAAAACATTTTTATGAGGTAGAGAGAATTGAAGATTTAGAAGTTGGAAAGAGAATTAGATGTCACTATGAGGCAAAAAAACATCAGGCAGGGAAGTTTAGTGCATTGGGGAAAGGTAGTGATCTTTTTTTACCTATTGTGCCACTAGCTTCTCCTAAAGGTGATTTTTATTTTATTTGTGTAGATGATAATAAGCTCATTGCCGATCGCAATATTCAAAATGAAATTTCATGGACGTCACTTAAGCAAGCAGGAATTACAACGCTCGAGGGGGTAATGGTAGATGGAGAGGTTACTATTACATTACCAACTGGGGGCAGAGTATTAGGAGATACTGAAAATGATTGGTTTCGATATATCGAAAATTGTTCATTAATAGATTCTGGTTTAAATAACAAAGATGAGTATTGGAATTGTATACCTGGAAAAACAAGTTGGTGTTTAGATAGTTGTGATGACAATAATGATTTAGTTGCAGTACGAGGAAGTTACATCACAGGTAAGGGTGAATGGTATGGCGAGGACGGACATTATTGGCATGCTAGTTTGAAAACGAATATATCTATTTCAAATGGATTTAGACCAGCTGCGACATTTAAACATAGACTCTAAATTCTATTTAAGTTGATTTTAACTACTTGTCATTTAAAAAAGAAAAGCTAAAAACAACATAGAAAATATATTAGAGGAGATAAAAAATTGAATAGTTTAGATGAAATCAATATTGTATTTGCACCAGATGATAATTATGTAGATTATTGTTGTATTGCTATAAAGTCAATTGAAGAAAATTATATTGGTAAAAACATTATAAACATTTATATATTGAGTTCGGATTTGCTGGAAAAAAATAAACAAAAAATCAAGGCAACTATTGAACAAAATAATGCTTTTCAAATTCATTTTAGAGAAATAGTAAACAGTCGAATAATAGATAAATTCCAAATTAAAGATCATTTCACAACTGCTATGTATTATAGGATATTAATACCAAACTTATTGGGTGAACAAATTAATAAGGCGATATATTTAGATTGTGACATATTAGTAAGGAAAAATATTAAAGAACTGTGGGATATAGAAATAGAAAATCATGCTTTAGGTGCAGTTCCTACTTTGGATTTTAATAATTGTGAAAAATTAGGGATAGAATTAAATTACGGTTATTTCAATTCGGGTGTGTTGATTTTTAATATGGAAAAATGGAGAGGAAAAAATTACGTTTCGATTATCATGGATTATTTAATTAATAACTCAACTCATTTAAGTCTGCCTGATCAAGATGCCTTAAATTTTGTATTACATAAGGATTGGATAGAAATTCCACTAAAATGGAATGTAAGAACAACCTTATATAATTTTAAAGAATTACAAAGTGATTATAAACAGTATCTGTATGATCCGGCTATTGTTCACTTCACAACATATAGTAAACCTTGGCATTTCTTTAATAATCACATCTTTAAAGAAGAATATAATGACTTAGCAAAAAAATCTGGTTACTACTTAATGATACCAGATGAAATAAAGAATCTCTTGTCTAAAAATATTATTATTTTCGGTGCTGGTAGTTCAGGTGATAAAACTATGAAAACTTTAAAGGCATTTCAACTTGAATTGAAATATTACTCTGATAATGATAAGTCAAAATGGAACAACAAACTTAATGGAATAAAAATTATCAATCCATTAAAACTTATAGAAACTAAAGATGAAAATGTAGTGATAATTTCAAGTATTTATGAACAAGAAATAAAAGAACAATTACTTTCATATGGCTTAATTGAAAATCTACATTTTTATTGTGAAAAAAGTATTTATAAAATTGGTTATAATTACGAATTGATTTAGTAGATAATTTAAATTTAAAAAAAGATATAATATATTTCATGTGAAAAAGGTGATGAACCAATGTGTAGTTTGGTACTGTTCGGTGCTTCGAAATTAGGGTCTTTAGCGTATCAATATATTGAAGACAGAGAAAACATAGTAGGTTTTGTTGATAATGATCCAAATAAATGGGGGACCACCTTTTTTGATTTGCCAGTCTATTCACCTATGGAGTTACTTGAAAATGAATATAAAATCATCATAACAAGTAGCTATAAAGATGAAATAGAAAATCAACTTAAGGAAATGGGTATATTCTCTTACAGTATTTTTAATATATTCCTTGATAATTTGGATAATACAATCAGAATGGCAAAGAATAAGACAAATATAAAATACGCAGATACATTTTTATTTTATTACAGAGATAATATAGTTAAGTTTTATTTACCTAATTTAAAGGATTATTTACAAAAAAAAATCTATGATACTCACACATTTTATGAGGAAATGATGTTAGAAGATATTCAGAATAGGGTTAAAGATACCTCTGAAATTATAGATATAGGAGCTAATATAGGTAATCATACTATTTTTTTTAGTTCTATATGTCAATGTGAAGTTCATGCATTTGAACCACAAAAGAATGTATTTAATCTCTTGAAAAAGAATGTGCAGCTAAATAATCAAGAGTATAAAGTTGAGTTATATAATATAGCCTTAGGAGAAAAAGAAGATAAAGGTGATATTAAGATTGTTGATAAGAATAATTTAGGTAGTTCGGAAGTTGAATATAATATTAATGGTAAAGTTATAATTAAAACACTAGACAGTTTTATTAGTTTATTCAAAAATATTGCTGTAATTAAAATAGATGTTGAAGGAATGGAGTTAAGTGTTTTAAAAGGGGCAGTAAAAACAATAAAAAAATTCAAGCCTTTACTATATATCGAAACAAGGACGCAGGAGGAATTTGAATTTATCGAGAATTTTCTTAGTCCTTTAGGTTATGAAGCAAATCAAAGGTTTAATGCGACTCCAACGATATTATTTCTACCTAGCAAATAAGAATATTAGCTTATTAAATTCTATTAATCTAAGTTATTACAATTTAATATTATATACCTTTGATATCGAAGGGATTATGAAAATAACTCAATTAGTAAATTTCTTTAAATAGATAAGGAAAATATAAATTTTTGTACGATTCATTTCATTGAATTTATAAAAGTGTGTATATTCTTTTGATTATAGATGAAAAATTATTAGTTAGAGTTATGTGGAAGTATAAATGTGAAATAAATAAACTAAAAAATAATTTTTGTAAGAAGGCAGGATATAGAAATGCGCAATATAATGTTATTTGGTGCCTCTAAATTAGGGGCTTTGGCATATCAATTTATTGAGAACAATAAAAATATAGTTGGTTTTATAGATAATGATCAGAAAAAATGGGGGACCACTTTTTTAGATTTGCCAGTCTATCCACCTACTGAATTATTGAATAATGAATATAAAATAATCATAACAAGTAGTTATAAGGATGAAATAAAAAAACAGTTAGAGGAGATGGGGATTTTTTCTTATGAAATTTTTGGGGTTTCGTTTGAGAGTTTAGACAATAGAAATAGTTTAAAAGCTAATGAGACAAATTTAGGAAAAGTATCAGTAGGTGCTTTACTTTCAGAATTCAACCATTTCACTATAGATGATTTGTCATTCAGTAGCGGTGGTTCAACTCTCTTCGACTATTTTTTATTAAAGTTAATTAGCGCAAAGTTCAATATAAAAACTTATTTAGAAATAGGTACATGGACCGGAGAAAGTATAAGTGCCGTTGCAGAAGTTGCAGAGCATTGCTTCAGTATTTCTTTACCTGATGCGACATTAGATCATGCATTTATGAAGCATTGTGAAAAGAATAATTTTAGTAGATATTTTTCGTATAAGAGAGATAATATTACACATTTTATTGAGGATTCTTCTAGTTTTGATTTTTCTAAAGTACCTATACCTGAGTTAGTATTTATCGATGGTGATCATTCATATGAGGGGGTTCGAAAAGATACTGAAAATATCTTTAATTTTGTAGGTTATAATGAAACGATTGTTGTTTGGCATGATTATAGAACATTGAGAAATGAAATAATAAATTCTACTCATCAGGCAGTATTAGATACACTCCCATCGCCTTATCAGCAAAATTTATTTTTAGTGAGCAATTCACTTTGTGGTATATATATTCCTGAAAAATATCAAAGTTATTTCGAATTTGACGAAGATATGGATACATTGTATTCATATGAAATTAGTATGATTGCTAAGCAAAATAAGCGAACAATCATAAAGTAAATTTTATTGGTTAAAAGAGAATAGATAAATAGAGTTAGTAACGGTAATCGAATGTAATAATTAGTCTAAATACGGATTATCAAGATGAAATAAAACTTACTTCTTCATGGTGAAAATACGTAGACCATATCAGAAACTATAGTCAGTAGAAGGAATAATTATTTGAAAGCGAGCTAAGAAAGATGAATTTAGTCTGTTGTACTGATGATAACTATTGTAGACATTCGGCGGTCATGTTGACTTCTGTTTTTGAAAACACAATCTATAAAAATAAATTGAACGTATACATTTTATATTTTTCTTTAACTGAGGAAAATATAGAATTACTGTGTAAAACCTTACTGAAATATTCTTGTGAACCTATTTTCATAGAAGTGAATGAAGAAAAAATGTTAGGCTTTCATACAAGAGAACATATTTCCAAAACAGCATATATAAAAGTTGAAATACCTAATTTACTTCCGAATATTGATAAGGTTCTTTACCTGGATGGGGATATTGTAGCGAACACTGATGTTTTTGAATTAGAAAAAATTGATATTGAGGACTACTATTTAGCGGCTGTCCTAGATCAAAATTTGGTTTTTTCAAAAGATCTAGGTATGAATGAGGATAATTACTTTAATTCAGGTTTTATGCTGATGAATCTGGTGAAATGGAGAGAAACTGGATTTACTGAAAAAATATACGAATATATAAAAAGCCCCAAAAATAAGAAAAATACATGTGATCAAGATGCAATAAATTATGCTGTAAACGGTCGGTTTTTAAGACTTGATTATGAATGGAACTACTTGCACTGTAACCACAACGGGAAAGTAGATATTGATACTAATCTACCCAAAATAATCCATTACGCTTCTCGAAACAAACCTTGGCAGTTTTTATTTGACCTTCCTATGAAAAATGAGTATTTGCAATATTATCTCAAGACACCATGGGCAAATGTGCCTTTAAGAGATGAATACTTTTTGAAAAACAGAAAAATATGTATTTTTAGCGCGTCGATTGGAGGAGAAAGGCTACTGAATTATTTGATATCTAAGGGGCTAAATGTTACCTGCTTTATTGATAATAATAATGATAAATGGGGAAATGTTTTTAATGGGATAGAGGTGAAATCCCCATCGATTTTAAAGGAGGAAGAAGGTTTTTTGGTACTCATTGGTTCTATTTCCTACGAGGATGAAATTAGAAAACAATTAAATGAAATGGGTTACTATGGAATTCTTGAAGATAAAAGAGTTTTTGTTAGATTGGAATGAGCAAACTATCTTTAGTATTCAAAATGTAAATTAGCTGTTTATTAGAAAGAAAATTTTGTACTAAACGAGATTTAGTTTGACAATATATCTTCTTGGTAAATATCAATTTTAACTGGGATAGTTAAAATCGATTCAAAGTTTGTAATGGTTTTATTATAGAGTGGAGGATTTTAATGGATAATATAGTTTTATTTGGGGCATCAAATCACGGGAAAGTGGCGCAACTAAATCTTGGTAAAAAATACAATATAATGTATTTTTGTGATAATGATAGTTCTAAGTACGGAAGTAGGTTAAACAATGTCGAAATAATTTCTTCAAAACAACTTAGTAAAATATATAACGAACAGTTGAAAATAGTAATATCAAGCCAATATCATGATGAAATAAGTAAACAGTTAATCGATATGGGCATTTTTAATATCTATTACTTTGTAAATGACACTATACTTCCTTTTTCGCGAGATCCATTAAAAATACAAATGAAAAAACAAACTATGCTTACAACGGAAGAACTGTTTTATTTATATACACTTACTAAAGATCAATATATAGGTGAGGGAGAAATTATTGATGCAGGATGCTTATTAGGAGGATCTACTGTTGCATTTGCTGAGGGTTTAATAAATAACCAAAAAGTTAATGAAAAAATAAAATATGAAAAAATTCATTCATATGACTTGTTTTTATATGATACATACATGAATGGATTAGAATTTGAAACAAGGCCAAATATTAACCAATCTCTCCTGCCTGCTTTTTCTGAAAATGTAAATGAATACCAAAATTATTTAAGAATATACCCTGGTGATTTTTTAACTAAAAAATGGGGAGGAGATAACATTGAATTATTATTTATTGATTTAAGTAAAAGTATAGAATTAAATAATCATTTAATAAAAATCTATTTTCAATATCTAATACCTAATAGATCGATTATTATTCAACAAGATTATTACCATCACTATTGTTTCTGGATACATATAACTATGGAATATCTTAAAGATTTTTTTGAACCACTTGAATATGCTGGTGGTGGTACTTTACCATTTAAATTAATTAAGAAAATACCACTTGAAATTTTGGAGTATGATTTTATGCAGTATACTCCTAAAGAAGAGTTGATAGAATTAATGAATTCTGCTATTAGAAAGCATGGAAATAAGGTTGGATTATTTCAACGTAACGAATTAAACAAAGCAAGAGAAAATCTTTTTACATATTTGGAAAAGAGGAAGTAATTTAATATAAAGTATTAACCTATGGAGGGACGAGTTTAGATAATGCACATTGCTTGTTCAATAAATAAAGAGTATATACCACATATGTGTGCTATGCTCCTGTCAGCATACACACACACTGCTGCTAGTAAAATAGATATTCATGTGTTGCATGCTGATTTGGATTTAGAAGATCAAATGACAATCAAAAATGAATTCATTCAATATAATAAGATTACATTTAATTTTTATGAAGTAAACAAGTCAATCTTTAAAGATGTTCCTATAGTTGCTAAACATCTAAGAATTGAGACTCTTTATAGATTAATATTGGCATCTATTATTCCTGATGAAATTAGTAAGATATTATATATTGATTCTGATATTATCATTAAAGATGATTTACTCAATATTTGGAATGAAGATATTACAGAGTACTATATTGCTGCAGTGGTTAATTTGGAAGGTACGATGTATCAAATTTTAGGATTTGAAACCCCCTTAGATTACTTCAATGCAGGTTTCATGTTAATAAACCTCGAAAAATGGAGAAAAGAATTAGTTTTTGACAGGTTTATGGAATATTTAGGTGCTAATTCAGAAAAAATTATATTTGCAGATCAAGATATATTAAATGGTGTATTTGATGGTAATTGGAAAAGATTTCATCCGAAGTGGAATGTTCAAAATAGTATATATTCTACAAAAGAATGGTTTGTAAAATACTTGGATGAAAACACGTATTATAATACTATTAATAATCCATCTGTTATACATTTTTCTGGTCCAACTAAACCATGGGAATTGATTAATATCCATACTTTAACAGAAGAGTATTATTTATATGCTGATAAACTTTTGTGGAAAGAAAAGTTTCCGTATGGAAAAAATGAAAACATGAAGAACGGCGTATATATTTTTGGAACAGGAGTATTTTCTGCTTCAGTTACCAAAAATTTAAGATATTTCGACGTACCTATCATTGGTTATTTAGATAATGATAAAAAAAAGTGGGGTCAGTATTTACATGGTTTAAAAATCTATAATCCAGATGAAATTTTACTTGATCAATCTATTGAAGTTGAAATTATTATTGCTAGTTCTTTTTTTAAGGATATAGTTAATGGTTTAAATGAAAAATATAGTAATAGAAGTAATTTTAATATCACATATTAAATAGTAAGTGAGGTGATTAAGATGAAAGTTTCTGTACTTATAAATAACTATAACTACGGGAAATTTTTAAAGGAATGTATTGATTCTGTACTTAATCAATCTTATTCTAATATTGAAATTGTTGTTTATGATGATGGGTCTAGAGATGATTCTCAAAAGGTGTTAAAAGAATATGAAGATAAAATAACTTTAATTGCTAAAAAAAATTATGGGAAGTCACCTAACCTAAATCAAATGAATGCTATTTATAAAGCATATTTAGAGGCAAAAGGTGATATTGTCTTTTTGTTGGATAGTGATGATTATTTTAAGAAAGATAAAGTGGAGAAAGTTGTTAATGTTTTTAAAGAGGATTCCGAAGTTGAAATAGTCCAACATCCCTTAGAAGAAGTAGACCGTAAAGGAAAATCGCGCAATTCTATTGTACCCGTTTTGAAAAAAGTAAGTGATCATAAAGAATATATTTTAACTAACAATAGCCTCTCTCACTTATTTGTTCCAACAAGTGGTTTGGCATTTAAGAAAGAGTTTTTAGATAGGGTATTACCTCTCAGGGAGGACAACTCAATACATTTATGGGCAGATACGAGATTGATGTTATTGGGAGCTATTACTACAAAAATCATCAATTTATATGAACCATTAACTTGTTATAGGCAGCATGGAAATAATAATTTTGGAGGTATTGGTGATTTTTTAACACACCAAAAATACTTAAAAGAGTTATTTGAATATTATAATAAGATAGCGAAAGAATATGACTTAATGACAATAGAATTTACAGAACAATTGTTTTTAGAAGGTACCATTTTCTTTGAAATGATAGATGTAAATAAAGTAAATTCCTTTCTAGCAAATGAATATTGGATTTGGGGAGCTGGAGAAGCGGGTCAAAGTGTCTATTATGCTTTAAGAAATCATAAATTTAGTATATGTGGGTTTATTGATAGCGATCCTAAAAAGCAAGGTCATATAATAATGGGACAGAAGGTAATTTCACCAAATGATATTGCTTTTTCAGACAGCATAAAAATACTAGTCTCTCCATACCATGCATATAAAAATATAGCAGATGTATTAAAAAAGCATAATTTAATCGAAGGAAAGAATTTCATTGCTCCTTATAAAAAAAGTGAAAGAGGTTAATATGCAAACTATTTCAGTTGTAATACCAGGATTTAATGCAGAGTTATATATAGAGAAGGCCCTTCAAAGTGTATTGAGACAAACTGTAAGTGTGGATGAAATTATTATTATTGATGATGGAAGTATAGATCACACATGTGAGGTTGTACAACGAATCCAAAAAGATCAACCCAAAATAGTATTACATACACAAAAAAATGCTGGGGCTTCGACAGCAAGAAATAAAGGCGTTCAAGAGGCTGCTGGGGACTGGATATTATTTTTAGATGCTGACGATGAATGTTCTGAGAATCTAGTTGAAACTTATTTAACTAAAATAAATGAAGTTACAGAAGATATTTCAGCACTTTATACCGCTTATTATCAAATTGATGAGCATTCTAAAGTGATATCCCCACAACTGAGAGGTAAACGGTTAAGTGCAGTCGAAGGTTTTTGTGATATTTTAATAAGAAATCCTATTATCTCTCCTTCAGGTGTATTAGTAAAGAAAAGTAAATTAGTTGAAATGTCTGGATTTAATACATCCATTAAATACGTAGAAGATGTTGACTTGTGGGTACGTCTCTTGGATAATAACTATTCCATCGAATATATTGACAGACCTCTTTCCTTCATTCGACGCCATGCAAATAATACGACTTCTAGCATGAGTACTTCACATAATGCGGAAAAGTTAATTATGAATCAATATGGTTTGGATTATATTAAAGAAAAACTTTATAAACGAAGCTATAGTAAGGAGAAAAATAGTTTAGATTTTGCTTTATTTTTAATTCGTTATAAGCGGTGGAAACAATGTGAAGAACTATTAGTAGATACTTCCATTTCAAAAAAATCATCATACTATGTGACCTATTGTTTTCTGAAATCTATTATTTATATTGAAGATAAACGATTTGATGAAGCATTGGCTAAATATGAAGAAGTACTTGTAGCAAATGTAGAACATGGTGCAGCTTTGAATAATTCAGGTGTTATTTATGCGATGAATGGAGATAAAGAGAAAGCAGTGGCTAATTTGAAAAGAGCTTTACTGCGGTTTCCAGGATATCTAGATGCCCAGCATAATATGAAACTATTAGAAAATGGTGAAACAGATGAATCACAGTTTAGATTTACTTTGCGTGAGCTAAGACCAGTATTGCTATCGTATAATACAGATTAATGAACATCAAATTGAAAATTAGTGAAACAATTTTCAGTCATATATCTTCGCCTATTAAACCTGAGAAAAAACGGCTTTCAATTATCTGAAAGTCGTTTTTTCTGTTATGCTAAGGATATTGAAAAATCATTTATTTTACCGATAAAATTACTATAAATCTAGATGGAAAACCGAATGTTTAAGGAGGTTCTAAATGATTCGCTTTATTAAACTTAAAGAAGAGCATCTTGAGCAAGTTCTGGAATGGAGAACACAGGAAGATGTTACGAGATTCATGAATACTGATATTGAAAAAGATATGGATAAACAGAGAGAATGGTTTAGAAGAATTTCAAATTCTGAAACCGATGTTTATTGGATAATTGAAATAAGGGAAAAACCAGTAGGCGTAATTTCTTTAAATAATATAGATGATGTGAATAAAAGAACGAGTTGGGGTTTCTATATAGGGGAAGAAAAGTATCGCTTATATGGAGGTATCATACCCCCTTATTTTTATAATTATATATTTTCAACCTATGACTTTCACAAAATCACGGCAGAAGTGATGGAGGGGAATAGTAATGTCATTAAGTTGAATTTATTGCATGGTTATCGAATGGTTGGCGTATATAAAGATCATATTTTAAAAAAGGGTTTATTCGTTGATTTAAATTTATTGGAGCTCTTAAAGGAAGATTGGCTAAAGTTAAAAAAATTCCAAAAGTATGTATGTGAATTTGAAAAGTGAAACTTAGAATTGGAGAATAAGTACATGAATAAATTACTATTAATCATTAATGAAATGCGAGAAGAAGCGGGGCTTGAGTCTATTGAATCTTTGGAAGCCACTATGGATTTAAGGGAGGATTTAACTTTAGATTCTTTCATGCTAGCTGAATTAACAGTGCGAATTGAAGATGAGTTTAATGTAGATATTTTTGAAGACGGTATCGTTCAAAAGATTGGTGAAATCATTGCTAAAATCGAAGGCGTATAACATGGAGAAGGTTTTTTTAGTACATAATGAGATTGCCTATACCTATGAGAAATTGCTATTGGATTTGAACAACAAGGAAAATGAATCCCCTTATCTATATGTGAAGGACAATCACCCATACGATGTTTTCTTAGGGATTATTCACAGTTTGCTTTTTGACTATCCAATAGAAGTATTAGATGGTGATTTTTCTGATAAAGAGATAATTGAATTGGGTATTAATGTTAATGAATTAACAATGACGACAAAACTAAAAGAACGCTTTAATTTTCAGAGGATCGATGAGGTTATGCAACGAATAAAAAATATAGAAAACTGGCAATTAACTCTTTATACATCTGGTACGACAGGGCGTCCTAAAAAGATGAGCCATTCTTTCCATACGCTAACTAGAAACGTAAAGTTGCATAGGAAGTTTGACAATGATGTTTGGGCTTTTGCTTATAATCCAACTCATATGGCTGGACTGCAAGTGTTCTTTCAAACATTTCTCAATCAAAATACGTTGATTTATGTTTTTGGGGAGTCCATGAAAAGGGTATCTGAAATGATAGAGGACTATGAGGTAACTAATATTTCTGCCACGGCAACATTTTATAGAAATGCTCTTCCTTATTTGCGTGGAAATACGTATTCGTTGGTTAAAAGAGTAACATTTGGCGGGGAAAAATTTGATTTGTTTTTAGAAGATAAGTTAAAGTGTGTTTTTCCTAATGCAAAAACGATAAATATTTATGCATCGACGGAGGCAGGGAGCCTATTCACAGCACAAAGCGATACGTTTGAAATTAGAGAAGAACATCAGAAGTGGGTGAAAATTACAACACAAAAGGAATTATGTATACATCGTTCTTTGCTTGGTCATTCAGCTTCACTATCATTAGAGGGTGAATGGTTTCACACGGGAGATCTTGTGGAAATAGTTGACGAAACACATTTTAAATTTCTATCACGTCAATCGGATATGATTAATGTAGGAGGTTACAAAGTTAATCCTCTTGAAGTGGAGAGTTTACTTGTTCAAATACCGGGTGTTATCGATATTGTGGTGAAGTCTAAAAAGAATAGTGTTACGGGTGAACTGCTTGTCGCAGATGTTATAAAAAGTGATGATACGGATGAAAAAGAGTTAAAAAAAGAAATAAAACAATTTGCAGCTACTCATTTACAAGAGTGGAAAGTTCCGCGCATTATTAAGTTCGTAGATGAACTACCTAGTACAAGAACTGGAAAGAAGGTCAGAAGATGAAGTGGATTATTGTGACTGGGGATTCAAGAGGAGTCGGTAAAGAAATTGTTCATCAAATACTAGCTGAAACAGATTTGGGCGTTATTGGTATAAGTCGTTCAAGTGAAGAAATGGCCGGAGAGATGTTAGCAAAATACCCAAGTCGTTTCAAACCACTTTCTTATGATTTAACAGATGTGGATGGCGTCAAGCAATTATATATGGAAAAGATTCGTAAAATAGGCCCCATCTACGGGCTCGTTAATAATTCAGCAATGGCCTATGATGACATTGTTTCTAACTTAAATGTGCAACAATTGCAGACGATGTTCCAAGTGAATGTATTTGCAGCTATGCATTTATCGAAATATGCGATTAGAGATATGTTATTGCATAAAATACAAGGCTCCATCGTTCATATATCCTCTATCAGTGCTCATACAGGATATAAAGGTTTAAGCATGTATGCGGCAACAAAGGGAGCAATAGAGGCCTTCTCTAAAAATACGGCTAGAGAATGGGGCAGCAAAGGAATCCGTTCTAACTGTGTTGTACCAGGTTTTATGGAAACATCTATGAGTACAACATTGACAGAGGATCAAAAAGCACGCATTTACCAAAGAACATCCTTGAAAAAGGAAACAGATATTTCAAGCGTAGCAAGTACAGTGCTTTTCCTGCTTTCGGATCAAGCAAAGTCGATTACAGGTACAGTTATACATGTTGATAATGGAACAATATAATAGAAATTTTCTAAGTGAATGTAGAATAATTTATATAGGTGATAAACAGAGAGGGCGTATTGAAAAGAAAGTAGGACTCACTTTGAAAATATCAATATTAAATAGAATTAAAGAATTATATGAAAATGAAAATCAAAATATTATCGAATATTTGAGTATGTCAGATGAAGGGGGAAATTCTATAGAGGATATTTTAATTAGTTATGATTTCCAAGCTGGGATATATACAAAACATCATAAAACATATCCACATTTGCGAGAAAGTATTAGTAATGAAATAGAACAGTATGTTAATCAATTAGAGCAGATCCAATCTATACTAGAAGTTGGGGTTGGTGAAGCTACAAGTTTAGCACTTTTAGTGGAAAGGCTAATAAATAAGCCATCAAGCTTAGCAGGAGTCGATTTATCTTGGTCACGAATAAAATATGCGAAACTATTTTTAGAAGAACAGGACATACAAAATGTACATGTAGCTACAGGAGACATGTTTGAGTTACCTATAACTGAAAACTCAGTAGACATGTTATTTACTTTCCAAGCTATTGAGCCAAATGGTGGGAGGGAAAGTGAAGCACTAAAGAAACTGTATAGAGTTGCTAGAAAATATTTAGTACTTGTAGAACCATGTTATGAACTAGCTACCGCTGAAGATCAAGACAGATTGGAGAACAATGGATACATTAAAAAGTTATATGAGCATGCTGTAAATCTTGGCTATAATATAAAATTACATAGAGCTATGGAAAAGAATTTAAATACTTTGAATCCAACTTCAATTTTAATTATTGAAAAAGATGCGAGGTTTCCATGTGAAGATACTTTTTATTGGAGTTGTCCAATCACGAAGACACCATTAGAAAAAGTAAATGAATCATATTTTTCTAATGAAAGTTTATTGGCGTATCCTATCATTCAAGAAATTCCATGTTTGCTTTCCTCTAATGCAGTTGTGACAACGAAAATGAGAGAATTTTAATTGGGAGGTGTCGTATGAAAGTCATTGTAATTATTCAAGCTAGAATGGCGTCATCTCGCCTACCAGGTAAAATCTTGAAATCATTAGGAAACGTTGATGTTCTGACATATGGTATCGAGCGTTGTCGTGTCATACATGGCGTTGATGAAGTTATTGTTGCAACAAGTGAGTTAGCCCAGGATGATGCAATTGCTAATTGGTGTCAAAATCAATACGTAGCCTATTTCCGGGGATCTGAGGAAGACGTACTAGATCGGTTTGTGCAATGTGCAAAAATGTTTAAACCGGATTTTGTAATACGTGTTACTTCAGATTGTCCTTTCGTTGATTATGAGATGGCTAGTGAGATTGTTGAATTAATGAAAAAAGATCCATCTGATATTGTAATAATTGATGGGCATTTGCCACGAGGCTTAGCCGTTGAGATGCTTTCTTATGAGGCTTTACTGCGTATTCATGAACTTGGCAAGGAGCCTCGTCATCGTGAACATGTAACGTATTATGCATATGAATATGCAGAACAATTTAAAGCGATTACTTATAAAGCCCCTAAGGATCGTCAGGCCCCTGAGTTTCGTATTACGTTAGATACAAAGGAAGATTACGATTTGATTTCAGCAGTAGCAAAACATTTTAAAAGTCCACTTATTTCGAGTGCAGAGGTTATTCGTTATTTACAGGAAAAACCTAAAGTTGCAATTCTCAATGCACATATTGAGCAGAAGCCGGTGATTTAATGAAAAAAGTGATAATCCGCACAGATGCGTCTGTAGAAATCGGTAGTGGTCATGTCATGCGATGTTTAACGATAGCCCAAAATTTACAACGTTGTGGCTGTGATGTGCGATTTTGGATGGAGCCACTAGCAGGAAATTTAATCAGTTTTGTCACTCAACAAGGCTATGAAACCATATTCCAGGCCGAAAAGGCAGAACTTTATATTATCGATCATTATAAAATTGATATTCAGTGGGAGCGTGATATCAGACAATTTACTAAAAAGATAATGGCAATAGATGATTTGGCAAGAGCACATGATTGTGATATATTGCTCGATCAAAATATGGTACCTAACTTTAAAGCACGTTATGACGGATTAGTGCCTAAAAACTGTATTAAGCTACTTGGGCCAAACTATTTAATAATGCGTGATGAGTTTATTGCTGCTCGCCAAGAGTCACGTAAAAGAAGTGATGGTATCCAATACCTTCTAGTATTTATGGGGGGTACAGATCCAACAAATGAAACGTTGAAAATATTAGATGCATTAATACAAGTTGAGTTTGTTCATATTGATGTCGTAGTTGGTAATGGAAATATACATAAAGAGAAAATTGAACAGATTTGTAGCGAGAGAGGCTATCATTACCACTGTCAAATAAACTATATGGCACAGTTAATGCTACAAGCAGATTTTTCAATTGGTACAGGAGGAAGTACGATGTGGGAGCGCTTCTATATCGGCTTGCCGTCATCAAGTACAATTGTAGCAGAGAATCAACGAATTACAACCAACTATGCTGCTAAACTCGGGGCAGTTATTAATTTAGGCTGGCATGAAGAGGTAACAGTAGAAACGTATAAAACTTTGTTAAATAATTTAAAAAGTATAAATGTAGAAACTTTACAAAAAACGGGTCTACAATTAACAGTTACAGAACAATCGAATGCTTGGAGATTAAAAATAATGGAGTTGTTATCATGATTAAAATAGGAAATAAAAAAATTGGCAAAGATACAAAGCCGTTTATTATTGCAGAAATGTCAGGTAACCACAATCAATCTTTAGAAAAAGCCTTACATCTAGTGGATTTAGCGGCACAAGCAGGTGTAGATGCTTTAAAGTTACAAACCTATACACCGGATACCATAACATTAGATGTACATACCGATGAATTTTTTATTCAAGATGATACAAACCTTTGGAAGGGAAACTCTCTTTATAATTTATATAAGGAAGCGTATACACCTTGGGAATGGCATGAGGCGATTTTTAACCGTGCAAGGGCGCATGGATTACTTGCATTCAGTTCACCATTTGATGAAACCGCTGTTGAGTTTTTAGAAACATTAAATGTACCTGCCTATAAAATTGCTTCTTTTGAAAATGTGGATATACCACTAATTCGAAAAGTTGCACGAACAGGTAAACCAATAATTATTTCAACAGGTATGGCGACAGCTGCAGAGCTTGATGAAGCGGTTCGCGCTGCGAGAGATGAAGGCAATCATCAAATTGTATTATTAAAATGTACAAGTACGTATCCAGCAACACCAGCTAACTCTAATTTAGCTACTATACCGCATATGCGTGAACTATTTGGAACGGAGATCGGTTTATCGGATCATACGATGGGGGTTGGCGTTTCGGTTGCCGCAGTAACCCTTGGAGCATCCGTTATAGAGAAACATTTTACAACTTCTCGTACAGAGGGGGGAGTGGATTCTGCATTTTCCATGGAACCACATGAACTGAAAATGCTAGTTGAAGAAACAGAGCGTGCATGGCAAAGCTTAGGACAAATTCAATATGGCCCTACTATGGCTGAGAAGAACTCTACAAAATTTCGACGTTCTTTATATATAGGAGAAGACTTAAAAGCAGGAGACATATTAACAGAAGAAAATTTACGAAATGTTCGACCTGGTTTAGGTTTACCGACAAAATACTATGATTTGGTCATTGGAAAGCGTATTAAGCAAGATGTGGAAAAAGGAACACCTTTAAGTTGGGAGTTATTACTATGAAAAAACTCAATCATTTTCTCTCATACGGTCGCCAATTAATTGATGAAGACGATATACAAGTTGTAATCGAAACATTACGTTCACCTTTTTTAACACAAGGACCTAAAATTAAACAGTTTGAGCAGGTAATTGCTGATTACGTAGGATCTCAATACGCTGTTGCTTTCTGTAATGGAACTGCAGCCCTTCATGCAGCTTGTTACGCAGCGGGAATTGGTGAAGGAGATGAAGTCATAACATCTCCGATTACTTTTGCAGCAAGTGCTAACTGTGTACGTTATATGGGAGGTAAGGTCGTATTTGCGGATATTGATGCAAGTACATACAATATTGACCCAACAGAGGCTAGAAAAAAGATAACATCGAATACAAAGGCAATCATCCCAGTAGATTTTACAGGTCAGCCTGCGGATATGGATCCTATCATGGAGATTGCACGTGAACATAACTTAGTTGTTATTGAAGACAGTGCTCATTCGCTTGGAGCTGAATACAAGGGGAAAAAAGTTGGTACTCAAGCAGATATGACTATGTTCAGTTTTCATCCAGTCAAACCAATTACCACAGCTGAGGGTGGTATCATCGTAACGAATAATGAGGAATATTATCGAAAATTGCAATTATTCCGCAGTCATGGTATCGAGCAAACTGAGTACTCAGTGGAACAAGGTGGTTGGTATTATGAAATGACAGACCTTGGTTATAATTACCGAATGACAGATTTACAAGCAGCACTTGGCTTATCTCAAATGACAAAAATCGATAAATTTATCCAACAGCGTCGTGAAATCGCGGCATTTTATACAGAGGCATTTCAGGACATTGAAGGAATTATCGTTCCGAAACAGCTAAAAGAAACAAATTCAGGATGGCATTTGTATATGATTCAGCTAGAAAGGGCTTCTCGTAAGCAAATTTTTGAACAAATGAGATTCTTAAACATAGGAGTGCATGTGCATTATATTCCGGTTTATTGGCATCCATATTATCAACAGCTAGGATATGAGCGTGGATTATGCCCAAATGCTGAGAATTGGTATGAAGGAGCTTTAACACTTCCCATCCATCCTAATATGACAACAGAGGATTTATCAATTATTGTGTCAAATGTGAAGGAATTACTAAATCCATTTTATAAATAACATCACTCTTCGATACCTCGATCTCAAACATTCTAGTTTGCATTCGAGGTATTTTTTATAATCAAAATCCAATGAGTATATTATAACAATCCTATTAGTTTTACAAAAAACGTGAAACAATAGAAAATGCTTCCGATAATAATGTTAAGCAAATGAAAAGTTTAGGGGGTTGAGTTACATGCGTATTGCTTCGCAGGGGCAATCTATGGAGACAATTACTGCACCAACAAATGCAAAAACAATGAATGTGCAGGAAAATCTGACACCTAATGTTTCAGCAATAACAAACTCTCAACCGGTAGCCGAAAAAACGACTGCTGTTGGAGAAGAACAAGAAGTTACAAAGGAGAAATTACAAAAGGCTGTAGATGTTGTAAACGAATTTTTGGAAATTAATCATAGCTCCTCAAAATTTGTTTATCACGAAGGCTTGGAACGCTATTATGTAGCGGTAGTGAATCGTGATACCGATGAAGTTGTAAAAGAAATTCCACCAAAAAAATTGTTAGATGCTTTTTATGAAATGCAAAAAATGGTTGGAATGATTGTAGATGAGAAAATTTAGTAATTAGGGGGAATTCGGAATGGTAAATAGAATTGGCGGTTTAGCTTCGGGAATGGACATAGATAGTATTGTCCAAAAATTAATGTCTGCAGAGCGAGCACCACTTTACAAATTACAACAAAAAAAGACAACTTATGAATGGCAAAGGGATGCTTATCGCAGCGTTAATACAAAAATAGATACATTTAGTAAATATTTATTCGATAACTTTTTATTATCTAGTAATTTTGTGAAAAAATCTACTACAATATCTGGCGCAAATGCAGATAAAGTTTCGATTACTGCTGGTACAGGTGCTTCAAGTTCTTTAAATATTCAAGGAGTTCAATCCCTTGCTACAGCAGCAACATCGGGTTCAAAGACAACAGAAAAGACAACTTATAGAAATGCAGTTGGTACAGATACACTTGCAAGTATAGATAGTAATCTTTCTGTGCCTTCTACAATAAACTTTACAATAGATGGTGTAAATAAAAGTGTAGATATTGATTCAACAACTACTGTTTCAGGGTTGGTTCAACAATTAGTAGATGCTGGTTTCGAGAAAGCAAGTTACGATGTTAAAACAGGTAGATTTTCATTAGGATCTATGGAAGGAAAAAAAGTTGAGGTAGCTGATGCAGATAGTGCAGCATTTTTAAGAGAACAGTTAGGTTTTTCAACATCTTATGCGTCTTCTGCAATAAAAATAAAAGATCCTAATGATGTAAATAAAGAAATTTTAGCGAAAACTACAACTACTTTAGGTGATCTAGGCATTAATGGACCTGCATTAACATTCTCTATTGGTGGTGAGCCATCTAAATCAGTTAGTATTGACTCTAATAAGACATTAGGAGATTTAGTTGCGGATTTAAAAGCGGAGGGGTTAGATGCATCATTTGATTCTAAAACAGGTAAATTAAATATTAAAGCAAAAGATGGGAAAACGTTACAATTCGATGATGGAAGCCAAGCGGATTTAGCAAAACTTGGTGTATCGCAAACTATAGGTGGCTCCTCAAAAGCTTATTCTCAAGTAGAACTTGCTACACATGGTGGAACCCAAGAGACAGCTACATCAGGTACTTCACTACAACATTTAGGTCTCTTAAATGATGGTAAATTTAATATCAGTGCCGTCCAAGCTGATGGGAAAATGAAGGATACTATTATTGAATTTAAAGCAACAGATACTATTGATTCTCTTATGAAACGAATTAATGCATCAGGTGCTGGAGTAACAGCATTATTTTCAAACGGGCAAATGTCTATTACAGCTAATAATACTGGAACAAATAAAGAGAATGTAGAAGCTGATATTCAATTGAAAACTGTAAAAACAATAAATGAAGATCAGTCTGAAAACATTGATAATTCAGGATTTAAGCTTTTTAATAAACTTGGATTTGTTAGTAGTACAGATGCCAACCCTTCAGGAGAAGCAACTGTTAATTTATCTGGAAAAGGAACAAATGCTAAATATAAAATTAATGATTTAGAAATGGAGAGTCAAACCAATACAATAAATCTCCAAGGCTATAATATTAAGTTAACTGGTACATTTAATACTGACTATAGTTCTTCTACACAGGGTGTTTCAGTGACAGCTAGCCAAGATATAGATTCAATGTTTACAAAAATCAAGGAATTTGTTTCGACTTACAATGGATTAGTAAGTGATTTAAATAATTCTTTAAAAGAGACAAAATATCGTTCCTATGCTCCTTTAACAAGTGAGCAAAGAGAGGGTATGTCTGAGAGTGAAATTAAGTTATGGGAAGAGAAAGCAAAAAGTGGATTATTAAGAAATGACTCAATATTAAGAGATGGTTTGTCTAAAATGCGTGCAAACTTTATGGGAGCAATTGGTGGATTAAGTGATAGTAGTATTGATGCACTATCAGAGATTGGAATAACAACATCCTCTAAAGTTAGTGATGGTGGCACATTAGAAATAAATGAAACTAAATTACGTGCGGCTTTAGAAAAAGATCCCGATCAAGTTGCTAAAATTTTTACACAGATGGGTAAAGCAGAGGATACTGTAATTGATCCAGTTACTGGACAATCTAAAAAAGTTGATTCTCGAGGTATAGCAAAACGTTTAAGGGATTCTATTGACAATTTTAAATTACAAATTGAGAAAAAAGCTGGTCGTTCAACGATGACTGAACATCAATATAATATTGGTAAAAGTATGGTTGATTTAGATACTCGTATTGATAGACTTCAAAAACGTTTAGTAGACGTAGAACAACGTTACTGGAAACAATTTTCATCTATGGAGCAAGCCATTAATAGAGCAAACCAGCAATCTAACATGTTCATGCAAGGCTCTGGCGGAGGCTTCTAAAAAGGGGCAAGGTAGGAGAATTTTATGCAGCATACAAACCAACTTTTACAAGTATCAGCAAATTTATTCAAGCATTTAGGTGACATTCCAAATGGTGAAGAGCGAGACGAATACATTGAGACAATTAACAGCCTATTGGACAAACGTGGCACGATTATTCAAGATTTAATTCAGGAAGGCTTCCATTTTGATGAACAAAACCGCGTTCATCGGATGTTGCTTGAATTAGATAATGGGATTAAAGAGCGTTTGAATGCTGTGATGGACGCTGTGAAACAAGATATGGCAAACCTACAAAAAACGAAAAAAAGTGAACAGCAATACTTCAATCCATATTCGAGTGTTCGTGTGATGGATGGGATGTATTATGACAAAAAGAATTAACATTTACCTATTAGCTTTTCTTCGAAAAATGGTTTAAACTAGTAATTAAGTAACCTTTAAAAGGAGTTGTCCTTTATTGGCAGCAAATTTAACAGCGCAAAATGCATACAAACAAAATAGTGTGACCACTGCTTCCCCTGGTGAGCTGACATTAATGCTTTACAATGGATGCTTGAAATTTTTAGGTAAGGCTAAGCTTGCAATTGAAGAAAAGAATATTCAAGAAAAAAATAACAATCTTCAAAGAGCACAGGCCATTATTGCGGAGCTAATGTCTACATTAAATATGGACATTGACATTTCTAAGCAAATGCTTCCTCTTTATGAGTATATGAATCATCGCTTAGTCGAAGCAAATATTCAAAACGATGTGGCGATTATTGAAGAGGTTGAAGGTTTGGTGACGGAATTCCGTGATACGTGGAAGGAAGTTATCCGCATTAATCGACAGCAGCAATTTGGTCAGGGAAACAACGGACAAATTTAGACAAACTTAGAGGCCATCGGATGATGATGGTCTCTTTTCTTTGTGAGAAGACGAGACACGAGGGTTTTAGGTAAAACCATTTCAATAGTCATAAATTAGGGCTTTTAGCGGTAAAATATGTTACTAATTCCCTCTAGATGTAAAACATGCATCGTGTCATAATCAAGCTAACTATATGTTTGAATAATATTGGGGTGGGAATA
>Ga0213825_1000147_pt1 | contig 54927 bp, 78 predicted proteins | sample MC6MC0900MG_FD_179896 | JGI IMG/M metagenome (GOLD analysis project Ga0213825, IMG submission 179896) | Enriched soil aggregate microbial communities from Iowa State University, Ames, United States - MC6-MC0900-MG | ecosystem: Environmental > Terrestrial > Soil > Unclassified | place: USA: Iowa...
TCTTGTCGATGTCCGAGGCGATGTCGCCGAGCGTAGCCTTCGAGAGGTTCTGCGCTCGGATTCGGAGATCAACGTCAACCGTCTTGCTAGCCATCAATTTTCTCCAAGGCGTTCTGGAAGGCTTTGTAGGGTTTCTTACCCTTGTGCGATGCAACTGCTACAGCCATCAGCACAGTGTTCGACTTGATGTTCTGGTTGACACGACGCCGTGCGATCTCTTGCTCGTAGTGCACCTTCCAGAGCGGGTAGTCCCCCGCCTCGCAGTGCCCTTCCGATCGCAGGAAGGACACCGCCTCAAACATGTTGCTCAGCCATCGGCCAAAGACTGCGGACCGGCTGGCATCTGCGGTTGCTTCTTGGGCGCGCTGCTGAGCGCGTTTCCTGTCTTCAGCAGCGCCGCTACGTTTCCCACGAAGGATCGGAACGACGTGTCATCGACGAACGTGGCGCGCATCACGCACTTCACGCCTTCGATCTGCATCGGCAACGACCACTCGTAGCGAACGATCTTGTGAGCTTCCGGGTCTTCCTCGCCGGATGCGACGATGATGATCTCCGACAACAGCTCCGGCAGGTTGGTCGCGAATCGCTGCACCATAGCCGGGGCCTGCTGCAGGATGACATCGGCGATCTGCTCCTCGCTCTTGCCGGCGATCGCGAACTCACCTTCCTCGACCACCGCGAAGATCTCCGCGACAGCCTCGCTGACGTTGGCCATGATCTGGCCCAGGCCGTCGGCACCCAATGCGCCGACGGTTGCAATCTCTTCGCCGCCCCAGATCACAGTCTCCACGCGGCGGCGAACGTTCTTGTTGATACCCATTGCGACTTCTCCCGAGCCCAGCTCTTAGGTGGTGACGACGCCGTCCAGGGCCACGCCCGGACGACCATTGGAGTACACGACTTCGGTGGCGTCATCGCGCTTCAGTGCCTCGAACGCGAAGTTGATCGCCTGCCACTCGTCGCCCTTCAGCGAGAAGTCGCCATCCGGACGCAGCTGCACGTACGGGAAGTAGAAGTCGAAACGCAGGCCCTTCGGGTTGAAGGACTTGTACAGCAGCTCGCCTTCCAGCTGGCCTTCCGAGCCGGACACGATCTGGTTGTACTGGGTCGCGTCGACGTCGAAGGTCACATTGGCCACGTCGTCCGAATCGTTGGTCAGGATCAGACCGGACGACAGGAAGATGATGCCGCCGGTTTCCGCGTCCACGCGGTAGTCGACGTCCAAGACCAGGGGGGTGCTCGAACCACCGCCCGGCAGTGCGGCGATCGCCACGTTGCTGATGCCGCGCACGCCGCTCGGATTCGACGGGCTGACACCCATCTGGTAGCGACGGCCCTTACGCACGCCTGCGATCGACACGGTCTGTGCGGTTGCCGAGGCCTGCGCGACGATGCCGTGCGTGCCCAGGAACAGACGCGCCAGGTTGGCCGGGCTGATGTGGTCCGTGACGAAGCTGCCGGTGGAGTTCTTCTCCAGCAGCACCGAGTCATCCTTGGTGCGGATGCCGTGGTCCGAATCGTAGTGATCCAGGTTTTCGGTTTCGGTGGTCAGAGTGATCTCGGTCGTGTTGCCGATGTACTCCGTGCCCGCCGACTGACGGGTGTTCGGCAGAAACGCGCCGAACCACAACTCGCCACGGCCGAGGGTGTAATTCTTATCGGGGAATGCCATTGCTGCGGTCTCCTCAGCTGAGGTTGAATGGATCGTTTGGATCTTCGGAGAAACCCACCGACACGCGCATGTAGAAAAACGCATCGCTAGATGCTTGCTCGGTCGGCGGTCGTACAACGCCTGGCTCCATCGCCAGGCCGGTAATCAGACCGCCCAGCAGAAAGACGTCTGCAGGCGGCTGATAGGCTTCGTCCGGTCGACCCTGGCGCACGATCTTGGCGAGCGCTTTACGCACGTCAGCCATGAGGTAGTGAGCCGGGTCAGTCGGATTGATCTTGTCGTCTTTCGACCACCCCTGGATGAGCAGGATGTAGTCCTCGTTGTAGGTCGGGTGCTCGTATCCACGGCGGCCTGCAGCAGACGGGTATCGGTCCGGATCGGGGTTGTCCATGATCGACAGCACCGGCAGCGGGGCGGTCGCGTCGATGAACATGCGGCCCCGGTACACGGCCTTCAGGTCGTGCTGGTAGCCGTTGCTCTTGCGGATCTCGTCCGTCAGGTAATCGCCGAGCGCCTGGAGCATTACGAGACGCTTGGGCTTAATCAGGTCTGCCACTACTTGATCCTCCGGGTGAGCTCACGAGCGAGCGTGTTGCCGATGCGTTTGCTGACTGCCGGCACGGTGCGGACCGACGAACTGCGGTAAGCCTGACCGACCGAGGGACCGTAAAGCAAGTAGAACCCGCTGCGGCCGGGCTTGGCCATGCTGTTCTTGCCCGGAATGCGCTGGCCAGGCTTCAGGCGGACAGCCAGGCCCACGTTGAAGTTCTCCCCGTCGAAGTTGACACCGCGACGCAAGCGCACGAAGAAGCTGCCCCTGATGCGTTGACCGCCGCCCTGCGCCGCGACCTTGACGGTCGGAGACAGACGCTGCTTACCGAGCCTCACAGCCGAGCGGGAGAACCTGGCCAGCGACGTCGGACGATCGCGACCAGTGACTACCGCTTCCAGGTTGCTATCGCTGGCGAAGCGTCGAACTGCAAGACGCGGCGCAGGGCCGCCCATGATGTAGCGCTGTGACAGGTTGAGTTCGGACGAGATGTCCTTCGCACCTTCGCGGACCGCGAAGCGAGCGCCGTCGTTGATCGCGACGCGGGTGGCCGGGTCGACGCTCTGGCCCATGCGCTTGACCAGGTCGTCGAGGCCCTTCAAACCAAAGACCTCGACTTCGGTGGTCACGGTGCTTCCTCCGGTTCGTACTCGGTCACGGTGCAGCGCAGGTAGCGCTCGCCTTTGAGCAGTTCGACGTTGTTGATCTGGAAGACGCGGCCCCGGCCGAAGTCCAAGATCCAGTTCCACGCCGGCACCCACTCTTCGGTGTCGACGATGATCTGGTTGTGCGACTCGATCATCAGGGCGAACCCTTCACGGTCGAGATCGCCGAACGGCTTACGGATGTCACGGTGCAACCTGATGGTGAGGCCCGGCACAGTCGTAAGCCCATCGGGTGAAGTGGCGACCGCCGGGAGAGCGAACTGCGAGTGCACTGCTGCACGCGAAGCATCACGAATTTCGTCAAGGCTCATCCCGGCGGTCTCCTGGTCTTACTTCGCCACGTGGGCGGTGTACAACTCGATCAGTGCATCTTTGTTGGCGTTCTTGTCGTACTCGACACCTTCGCCATCCAGGGCTTCCTTCAACTGCGCCTTGGTCAGCGAGCTGACGTCGAAGTGCACGACATCGACTTCCGGATCGGCCGCGCCGCTGAGGTCCGGCTCGTCGCCCAGGCCATCGTCGTCCTGGTCGCCATCAACCTGGTCATCGGCATCCGGATCTGCGTTGACCGGCGGCTCCTGCTCGGCCACGTCAGCGCCTTCCTTCAGACCAGCTTCGCCGGCCGTCGCCGGCCGCACTGCCTTGGCCGCTTTCAGATCGCGGATCGTGTCAGCGTCAGACAGCTTCACCAGCTTGCCCGGCTTTACGAGAACCCGACCGAAGTCGGGATCGTCGTAGGAGACCGAGTGCAGGGTAACGAAACTCTGCTCTTTGTTTTTCATGGTCGTCTCCTGTCAGCCCGGCTTAGGTAGCCGGGATGACGTTGGCGCGGAACGAAGCGTTCGGGCGCAGCGGGATCATCAGCGGCGCGCTCTGCGTCAGCAGGAACAGGCCGGACGGGTCATCGTCTTCGTACATCTTGGGGAAGATGTCCATCGAACGATACTGGGCCTTGCGGTCCATGATCGCACCGAACGCACGCACGCCTTCCACGTTGCCAGTGAGCAGAGCAACCTGGTCCGGGATGAAGGGCTGCTCTTCGCCGAGGTTGTCTTCGTAGATGTCGCTGAAGGTAACCACTTCGATGCCGCCCGGCAGCACGCCGTGCACGGTGATGGTGTCGGCGTTGAGGTTGTTGCGCTCGAAGTTCTCGCCGAAGCTGGTGCCGCGACGGGTCTCGAACTGCTCCTTCACCTGGTCAGCCGCGAAGAACGCAGCCGAGGTGGCGGGGGTCAGGGTCAGGCGATTGGCCTTGACGCCCGAGCGGAAGATCTGCTGCGACCAACGCTTGACGTCGTCCAGGGGCTTGGCCGTGGTCGGGTTGCTCCACAGCGCGCCGCCGGTCAGCGTCTCGGTGTTGCCGGCCGAGCGACCGAACTGCACGGTACGCGACGGGTAGTTCTCGCCTTCGACGGTGACCTGGCCTTCGACCAGCGCCTGCGCAGCCATCCACTCCCAGCGGCGCATGATCATGTCGCGGTGATCCTGCTGCAGATCGACGATGATCGCGTCCTCGCGCTCTGCCGGCGACAGATCGCCGCCGAACGCTTCGCCCACGGTGCGCAGCATCACGCGCTGCGGGTCGACCGCGTCCTTCATCTTGATGTAGGCCGGCTTGAACTTGCGGGTGCTGTAGCCACGCTGCAGCATCGGCTGGCCCTGCACGTTCGGCACGACGAACGGAGCCAGGCGACGGCCCTTGTCGATCAGGTCGAAGTCGATGTACTCGGTCGTCGCGTTGAAGCTGCGGCGGAAGTACGTGTCCAGGAAGTAGGACGGAACCGGCGGGAAGTTGCGGATCGTCTCCACCAACTCGTGGGTCTCGTAGATTTCCATAGGTTTCTCTCGCTATCAGGTGGTGGAGGGACCGGCTTCGGTGCCCGGTGCCGGTTCGGAGCCAGTGCGCTTGTCACTGTAGAGCAGCTTGCGGAACTTGCACTGCGAGCTGATCTGCGCGGTCTGCACCTGGGCCTCGGTCGTGCCAGCCGGCCACTTGATCGCGTCCAGGTTGAAGCAGCCGGAGCCGTAGATCGCGGCGCGCACGCCGCCCGGCGTTGCGTAGGCGGTCACGCCAGTGATGACCTGGCCAGCGGCCCACAAGCCGTAGTTGGTGCCCAGCGGCTCGAACTGCTGACGAGCGCCGGCCGGCATCAGCACGTCGAGCGTGCCCAGTGCGGGGGTTTCGCCTGCGAGCAGCTGCGGGGGCGCGATGTAGTCGCCCTCGGTGCCTTCGGCGTAGTTGATGCCATAGTCGATGCGGGACATCTCGATTCTCCTTACTGCTTCGGGATCAGACGGACGCCGGCCTTGCGTGCCGCGCCCAACAGGCGGGCGGCACCCTTCGGCTGCTGATCGGTGGCGTCACCACCGTCATCGACACCCACGGTTTTGTTCTGGTCATCGGCCATCGCCTTTTCGAGACGACTGCCACCGGCCGGAGCGGCTTCTTCCTTCGGTGCAGCTTCGAGCGCTGCCTTGGCTTCATCCACGCTCATGCGGCTCTTGAACGCGAAGTGGTTGGCCAACTTGGAGCGGCCGGCAGCGGCGTCGCAACCGATGATGCCCGCGATGCGGACCTGTTCGGCGGCGCTGGCTTCCTGAGCGGCCTTGTCAACGTCGGCGCGAGTGATCTCTTCCTCGTCGCCGCTCGCGTTCTTGTTGCTGTTGTTGGTGCCCATTTTTTTACCCTTCTTCTGTTGTGACGAGGACGAAGAGACGGCGGCCGTCTCCTCCATGAACGCGGCGTATGCTGCGCGAGCAGGCATCACGGCGTCAACCAGCTTCAGCGACAGGGCTTCATCGGCATCGTAGACACGTGCCTGGGTGGCCTTGACCGCCTCCGCGTCGAGGCCCCGGTTGGTCGAAACCAGGGACACGAACTGCTCATAGCTGCGCTGGACCGAAGCCTGCAGCGCAGCCTTTACGTCGTCCGGCAGCTTCTCGTACGGGTTGCCGTCGACCTTGTGCTCGCCCGCGAAGATGAAGGTCACCTCCACGCCGAACTCTTCCAGCATCTTCTCGTAGCTCATGTGCGTCAGCACGACGCCCACGCTGCCGATGTCGGCCGACGGGGTGGCGTAGATCTTCGACGCGGACGAGGCGAGCGAGTAGCCGCCCGACAGAGCCCGGTTGTCGACGATCGCGGCGACCGGCTTGCGCTCGCGCGCTTCGCGGATCGACTCGGCCAACTCGAAGTTGCCGGCAACGTGGCCACCGTAGCTGTTGACATCCAGCACGATGCCCTTGACATCATCGTCTCCCATCGCTGCGGCGAACCGCGAGCCGATGTAGTCGTAGCCCGTCGCGTAGCTGTTGCACCAGTTGTCGCGGTGCAGGAGCGCGCCCCACACCGGGATCACCGCGATGCCGTTGGAGAACAAGAACGGCTTACGGTCGGCCGACGACGTGGAGATGCCGTAGGTCGAGGCTACTTGTTCCAGGTGCTTGGCAGTGATCTGCTCGTCGCGTTCGGGGGACGCGGCAAACGACACAAGCTCGTGGGCATGGGCCGCCGACAGCAGTGCAGGCGAGCGGGAGAACCGCTGCGCGGCGGGCAGGTTAATCATCGAGGCCGTCGTCTTCGTCGGCATTTTTGTTGTCTCCGTTGTTGTCTCCCGCGCCGGTGTTCTGTTGCGAGGTGATGGTGCCGGGCTTCTTGGGTGAAGTATCGAACGAGAGACCGGCCTCTTCGCGCAGGCGCTTCTCGCGCTTCTGCTGACGGTAGATCTCGCGGAAGTCGTAGCCCAGGCGTGCGCACTCGATCTCATACGTGCTCAGGCCCGAGTTGATGCGCATGATGGCCGCCTGCGTCTCCTTGGTCTCGTCGACCTGGCCACGGCTCGCGCCGATCCAGGTGGAGCGGCAGAGCGCATCGCGGTTCATCGTTTCGTAGAACAGGTCCGGCTTCTTCTTCAGCATCGTGCGCATGGTGGAGATGGTGCCGAGGTCAAGCGCCTCCTCGAACCAGTTGCGGAACATCGCGTTGGCCATGCCGTCGGCGACTTCCCGCTTACGCGACGTGGTGAAGCGCAGCGTGTTGTTCGACGCCGCCCGCGCGCCGGAGTAGTTGGTCTTGGAGAAGTCGTGCGTCAGTTCTTCGTAGCTGATGCCCAGGCCGGCCGAGATGAAGCGGAACAGCGACTCCTCGAACCCGGTGCCCACACCGCCGACCGTGCCCGCCGGATACAGCTTCAGCTTGGTGCCGGGGAACAGATGCGGGATCTTGACGCCGTCGAGCTCGATGTTCTTGCCACCGCGCGAGTAGTCCGCGATCGCCGACAGCAGCGAGCGGGACGCGTCCAGGCGGGGACTGGTGTCGGCACCCAGCATGTCGCCCACCATCTCCGGCGGCAGCTCCGACTCAATGGCCGCAGCGAAACTCGCGTTGGCGATAGCGTTGGCCAGGGTGGTGTCGTGGAAGCGGTTGGCCATCCGCGTCTCTTTCAGCACGGCCACCATGTCGGCCACACCGCGCGTCTGCTCCGGCCGCTGCATATTGCGCAGCAGGATCGTGTGCATGCGGCCCCACTGCTTGTAGATCGGCCGACGGCCCCAACGGAACGAGTCAGTGCCGCCGCGCATCGTGTCGTTCGGGTAGCCCTCGCGGATGTGGCAGGCGACCGGCGCGCCGTCGCGGTTGAGCTCTACACCGCGACGCATGAACTTCGTGTCCTGCATGTCGTACGGGTTGCTCAGGCGATCGCAGTCGATCAGCTGGAAGGCGGTGGAGAACGGCCGGCCCGAGCCCTTCATCCAGTTGCACGTGGCAAGCACCTCGCCCCCAGCGAAGTAGCAGCCGACGCCCATGCGGATCAGGCTGGTGAAGGACATCGAGCGCTGCACGTCGATCCAGTTGTCGATCGACTCGGCGTACAGGTGGAACAGCTCTTCGACTTCCTGCTGAAATTCTTCGGCCCACACCTCGTCGAACTTCAGGCCGGGGTTGAGCCGACGCAAGGTGTCGTACGCAGGGCTCAGGTTGAGGCGGTACTGCGAGCCGACGATCGAGTCCTTGTGGACGTAGCTCGCTCCCAGGATGGGGCCGCTGTTGCGCGTCAGGTCACGACCGCGTGCGTCCATCGTCAGCTTGGCGCGGCCGTCGTTGATCGACGCGTCGGCGGACAGCATGCGGGGTTGCCAGGAGGCCAGGTCGCGGCTCAGTCGGTCGGAGCCTTCGTAGGCACCACCGCCGAGGCCGGCCGACTTTTCGAGCGGGACGCCGTCTACGGTAACGCCGAGGCTCCCACCTCGGCGTACGTTCGGCTCGCTCACTGCGAGGGCTTTATCGGTCATAGGATGAATCCAATCGGGCGGCCAACTACGCCGCAGAGAACCGGCATGCCGGCGCGGATGCGAAGCGTGTTGATGTAAGCGAAGAGCGCGGTGCGGTTCGCTGCGCGGTACTCAACACGCTCGCCGTTCTGATCGGTGAAGGACGCGACAGCGCCGCCGGCCATCAGCGTGTCGTACACCTCTTCGAGCTTGGCGATGCGGGCCTTCAGCGCTGCGAGTTCTTCGGGGGTTAGGGTTTGGCAACAGGTCATGGTCAGGCCAGGTCAGCAGCGAGTGAGGCGAAAGATGGCGGGGAGCCGGGGGTCTTGTCAACCGAGCCCGTTTTTGCTTGGCTGGTCAGCTTGACCGCCGGATTGCTGTCCCAGGGCTGCAACCACTTGGGGGGAGCTGTCCAGTCGACGTGGTCGATGTTGCGGGCGGCCAGGCCGGCGGCGAAGTAGCACAGCAGATCGAAGGACTCATTTGCGCGGCCGGAGATCTTCTCCCACTTCCCGTTCTTCCGGATCTCGGCGGTCAGCTGCTCGTAGAAACTGATGTCCAGCCAGTCGGGGAACTCGACCTTCGCTGCAGACACCACGTTGCCGATCTCGTCCTTCTGCACATCGAGCATGGCGTCCACGTAGTCTTTCATCATGTTCGTGTTGATGAAGAGCACCGGCACTTCGCCGCGTGCGTTTGCGTGTCGGTCCTTGCGCACCGAGTCGGGGTAGCCGAGGCGCACGCGCGGTGCGTGCACGTTGGGCTCGCCCTTCACCAACTGGAAGCGCCCATGCTTGCCTTCGTCGCGCAGCTTGCGCCAGTAGTTGTAGGCGTTGGTGGTCACGCCTTCCTTACCGCCGGAGTCGCAGAACGTCAGGCAGACCGCCATCTCGCCACCGCCGCCTTCGAGCGGGTACTTCTTGCTCATCACCTGGTCTTCGATCACGTCCCAATCTTCCAGGTGAGTGGCTGGCTTGACCCACAGCTTGTCGCCGTCGGCGTCCAGGCGTTCGGACTTCACGATCGGGAACCGGTCGATCACCGCGATGCGATACGGCGAGCCGGGCATGACGCCCATCACCTGAACCTCGAAACGGTTCTTCTGCACGTCGACGGTGGCCATCAGCGCACGCACTTCCGGCGGCACGTGCTTCGGCTTGCGCGCCACCGCGTTATCCATGATGTCTTCCGGCAGTCGATCGCCAGAGTCTTCCTTCGCGGAGTACGGCTCGCCTTGGTCGGTGTTGACCGTGGCTTTCAGGTCGTTGTCGTCGCCCGTCTGCTCGAACTTGCGCAGCGCCTTGACGTACTTGACGACCATCTCGGACCAGGTGATGAAGGTCGCTGCAGGGCCGCGCAGCCAGTAGCTGATCGAATCGCTCTCGCGCGGGTTGCCATAGCGGCGTCCGGACGCGGTGATCTTCTCGCCTTCGCGGAGCCACACGCCTTTCAGGTTCATGCCGCGCTTCTTGTCGTGCTCGATGCGCACGCCGCAATGCGGGCAGCGCATGTAGACCGTCTTGACGACTTCGGCGTACGTGAGCTGACGCGCGTTGTCCGTTTCGGGGTCTTCGACCTCGGTCTGGTACATCAGCAAACCGAAGTGCGGCTCGAAGAACTCACCGCAGTCCTCGCTCGGGCAGGGCCAGTACCAACGGCGACGATCGCCTTCGTTGTACAAACCCAGGATACCGGTGCATGGCGGGGCCTCGTGGCCCTCCAGCTTCTTGCGCGGGTCGGTGATCGGCCGGGCCGGCGACGAATCGACGATGGTCATCGCCATGTTGCGGAACGTGGTGGTGCGCTTCTTACCCAGGGTGAAGGGCGAGCCCTCCCCTTCGATGTCGTCGGGCATGCGGTCGTACTCGGTGAACATCACCACCGGGGCCGGCTTAGACGACAGCTCGTTGATCGACGGCCACAAGATCGAACCGATGATGCCGGTGCGGTAGGTCTTGTCGTGCGTGTTGTCGGCGTGCTGGCCCTTCGGCATTTCCGAGCCGATGTCTTTCGAGTTGCGGTGCAGACGGTCGATACGGCGCTTCACGAAGTCGCGCGCTGCAGACTGGCTCGGGCAGTACAGCAGCATGTCGAGCGGATTGCACTTAACGTGATAGGCCCACACGTTGAGGATGATCGCTTCCGTCTTGCCCGTCTGCGACGGCCCAACGAAAATCAGAGCCGTGTGGTCCTGGCTCTGAGTCATGTTCTGCGGTTCGATCATGTACGGCGTCTTCTCGGGCTTGTAGTAGCCCTGATACGCCGGAGGGTTTTTCAGGTAGACGTACTTCGCTGCCGCCTCAGCGACATCGAGTCGTTCGGGCGGCTGGAATACGCTCGCCGCTACCACCACGAGCGCGCCAAGAGTTGCTTCAGTCGCCGAGGCCATCGTCTTCTTCCTCTTCGTCGCCCAAGTCCAGACGGACGGTCACCGTGCCGTCGCCTTCCGCGTCACTGATCGGCATGCCGTGCTCGTCGTCGGCCGGCTGGTAGTCAGCGAACTTCTCCACGAGAGAGCCCTGCAGATCGCGCAGCAGGCCGTCGGAGAGCTCCTGCAGGATCTCGCGCTGTTCGGCGGTGAGCTCGGTCATCTGGCCGACGGTATCGCGGAACATCTTGATGGTGATCGCCGCCGGCTTGAACGCCTCGGCCAGGATCTCCACCACCCGCTCGGTCTTCCACAACTCGCCCTGCCGCTCCTGGTAGTCCAGGCGTGCTTTCTGGCCTTTCCAGAAGACGTCGCTCAGCTTAGCGGGCAGCTTCTCCGGCGACATGCGCTTGATGATTGCCTCGGTCATCTCCGCGTCCAGGGTGTGTTCTACCAGGTAGGGCGCTGCCTCCCGGACGCGGTAACGAATCGGTTTGACGCCCGGCGGGGTGGCCGGGCGAACGCGACCGCCGATCTTCTTCAACACGTCGTTCTGCGACCCGCCGAACAGCTTGGCCAGATCAGTAACGGTCGCGCCGAGGAACAGGCGGTCATTCTCTTCTTGGTCTCGTGCTTTGCCCATTATTTGTAGGACTCGATGCGTTTTTTCAGGAGGTTGAGTAGCTTTTCTTGCGTGTCGTTTTTCTCGCCCAGCGAGTCCATCACGTCTACGTCGATAGTGCCGTTGACGATCAGGTGGTGGATCATAACCGGTTGCTTCTGACCACTGCGATGCAGTCGCTTGTTGAGCTGGATGTAATCCTCCAACGACCACGTCGGGCCATACCAAAGTACGTGATTCCCGCCGAACTGCAAGTTCAGGCCGTGGGCCGCCGACTTCGGATGCGCCAGCAGGATCGGGATCTCGCCCCGGTTCCATGCGTCTTGCGTCTCCGACTTCTTGTCGAGCAGGCGAGCCTGGGGGAACTTCTTCAGGATGCGAGCGAGGTCGGACTTGAACTGGTAAGCGACGAACAGGTTCTGCCCGTTGAGCTCTTCCACCAGGTCTTCCATCGCGTCGAGCTTGGCCTTGTGGAACGTGTGCTCAGTCTTCTCTTCGGTGATCGGGTCGGTGCGGTACACGATGCCGTTCGAGAGCTGCAGCAACTTCTGCGTCAGCGCCGCGCCTTCGTTGGCCACGATCTTGGACACGTCGTCGATCGCCAAGACATACGTGCGCTCGAATTCGTTGTACTTTTTGAGGGTCGGTTCGTCCAGGGTGATGTTGATCGTGTTGTACATGCGCGGCGGCAGATCTGCGTAGTCCTCTTCGCGCAGGGTGAACGAGATGTCCGCGATCGCGCCCTCGATAACCGACTGCGCGTAGTCCTTGGCGCGGTATCCGTGGCCGTTGTAGTTCTCCAGGAACCACCGCTCGCGGAAGAACTTCAGCGTGGTGCCAAGCCGCTTGCCGCCGTCAAGCAGGAAGATCTGCGCCCACAAGTCGTGCAGGCTGTTCGCTGCCGGCGTACCGGTGAGGATCAAGAAATACTCCACCAGGAACGCCATCATCTTCATGGCCCTCCACCGGTTGGTGTCCGAGTTCTTCATCTTCGAGCTTTCGTCGACCACGATCGCGCCATACGGGAAGCTGCTCGGCGAGGTCCACTTCGACCCGCGCACCTTGGCTTCGTCGCCTGGCTTCAGCGCCTTCGCCCGACCTGTCGCTTTGACCGGGCGTCCGTCGTATATCGCCACCACGTCTCCGGCGCTCGTCCTGCAAACCTGGCCCTCGACCGCCTTTACGATTGCTTCTGGCGTGATGACCTTCTTGGTCTTGGAGTCGACTACCTCCGGGTGCCGCAAGTAGAAGACGCCGTCTTTCGTCAGAACGTCTGCCTCGATCACCTTCGTATACCGGGGGTGGTCGCCACCCAACTCGCGGAGGAGCCACAACAGGTTGTCCATCGACACGATGTGGTAGTCAGCGCGCCGCTTCAGCAGCTTTTTCCGCTTCTCCGGCGAACCGCCGATGTAGACGAACGTCTTGCCCTTCAGGTGCGCCCACTCGGCAAACTCGCGCGGCCATGTCTCTTTCGCAACACGCGGCGGCGCGACGACGAGAGTCATATCGCACAGCTCCATCTCGTCGATCGCGTCGCCGAGTGCGGTGAGCACGGTCGTCGTCTTGCCGAGGCCAGGATCGACGAAGAGAGCACCCCGCTTGACGCGCCGGATGAACTTCGCACCGCCGTTCTGGTAGCGCCGTAGGTCAGCTCTCCTCCACTTGCTCATAGCCCTGCCACCGGCTTGTGGCGCGGCTTGCGGCGGTTAATCATGTCCTCGACGATCTCAGCTGCAACGCGTGTCGAGGAGACGCAGGGGAACACGACGAAGCCGGCGTCGGCCATCTGCTTGTGCCGTTCGACCTGCAGCGGCCGGGGCACAGAGCCTGGCGCTTTGAACTCCATGAGAAACGGCCCGCAGTTGATGTGCGAGAGAAGGTAATCGGGCAATCCGCTGTAGGTCGTCGAATCGAGCTTGATGGCCATGCAGCCCATCTTCCTCGCGTTCTTGACCGAGGCGTCCTGGATTTTTGCTTCGGGTCCGCGTGGCATGTATTACCCCTTCTGGTAGAACGTGTCTTCGTATCCCGCGGCATTGACCATCATGGTCGACGCCCAGGCCGGCTTGCTGCCCACCATGCACTCGATGAGCTCATCCAGGCCGAGGTCGCTATCTTCGTCGACCAGGGTGAGGATTTCATCGTGGTAGTGGCCGACGATCTCGAAGCCCATGTCGTCCGCCTGCTGCAGGCCGTGCTGCAAGATGTCACGAGCGATCGCCTGCACAGCCTGCTCGATGAAGCGGCCGCCGTGGTTGGACCGACGTACCCACTTCTTCGACGTCTGGCTCAGGCGCTCATACGTGAGGCCCATTTTCTTCATCACCTTGACCACGCCGTTGTCGTCTTCGTACTCGACGGAGACCATCTCCAGGTGGGGTTTGCAGTAATGCACGAAGCGGCCGGACGGCAGGCGCATGCGCAAAAACGGCTTCAGGTAGTCGAACACGATGCCGCCGACGCGCTGCGGCTCGCGCGTGCTGACGCAATCCATAGCAGCCGTTTCGAGCAGCGACCACCACTCCTTGATCTCCGGCGACAGCTCGCGGTAGATCTTGACCGCCTCCTTGCACTGCTCCTTCGTCATGTCGACGCCCATGTTCGCCGCGTAGCCCCACAAACCGGTCTTCTCGGTGTCCGGGTACGCGCCCATCTCTCGGCCCGCGCCCATGCGGTAGCCGCAGCCCAGCGCAGGCGGCTTGCTGAGCGCTCGCTGCCACTTCTGCACCTCGTCGTAGGGAACGCCCAGCCAACGCTCAGCAAACGCCTTGTAGGCGTCCTTGCCGGACGCTACGACGTTGTTCCAGAACTTGCAGTCCGTGAGCCAAGCGATCACCACCAGCTCAATCGACGAGAGATCGGCCACGACGAACTTCTTGCCGGGAGGCGCGGCGATCGCGGAGCGAATCGACGACACCACGCATTCGAGCGGCTGGTCGAAGAAGAACCGGAGGTCTTCGATACAGTTGTCGTCGATCATCTTGCGGATGGCCCGCAGATGCTCCTCAGCGCCCTTCCACGGCCGAGGCATGTTCTGACCGAGGATTCGCCCGGCGTAGCGCCCGGTGGCCGCTGCACCCATGAACTGGAAGGTATTGCGCAGGCGTCCACCGTGGGAAGCGCGGAGGATCGCGTCGAACTTCGCGATGCTGGTCTTGGTCGACTGCAGGCGCAGCTTCAGCACGTGCTTGGCCTGGCCGTCGATCTCGTCGCCGAAGTCCTTCACCGCGATCTGCACGCGGTTCTTGGCCAACGACGAGAACGGGTATCCGCGATCCTTCAGCCACGGGAGGATCTGTTTGACCGAGTTCGGGTTGTCGAGCTCCGTCTCTTCGCGGAGCAGATCCATGTAGCGCTTCTTCTCGCGCGCTGCGATCGACTGGGCGCTGTAGATGAAGAACTCGTCGACCGGCAGACCCGTAGCGTTGATCTTCTGGTCCAACCGCCACTCGCGGAACAGCTTGCCCGGATTCTTGACGTACTGACGCAGAACACGAAACACCTTCGTCTCGGTGACGACGTCCTGCCGGCCGTAGCTGCAGTAGTCGGTCCACTCTTTCGGGTGCGATAGCGGGGTGGCCTTGCTGTTCGGGAAACTGAAGAGCTTCATCAGTCGCTCGCCCTCGGGGTCTTTCCAGAACTCCTTGGGCAGCTGCAGCGCGTCCTTGGCCAACGGACCAAGGCCGGCAGGAAGGCCGAGCGAAAGCGCCATCACCATCGTGCACCACCACTGGTCCGGACCGGTGTCGATGTCCAACACGTGATTGGCGATCTGGATCTCGAACTGCGCGTTGTGCGCGATCTTGGTGATCGAGCTGTCCTCCAACGCGCTGCGCACCGACCTGGGCAACGGACCCTTATGAGCCTCCCACAAGTGCACCGGGCCTTCGTCGAAGCTGTAGTTGAGCATCAGCACTTTCGTCGTCGGGTGCCGAGCGTACACGTCGAGGCCGACCTTTTTCAGGTCCGACCTACTCGCCGTTTCCCAGTCGCAGTGCATGTGTGTCATCGGAAGGACTCAATTATCTGTCGGCGGATTTTGTTCGATCTTTCCAGTTGGTAATTCTCACGCACGTGCTGCGCCAGGCTGGCGGCCATGTCCTCGCGGTACGACCTATCGACGAACAGCTTCCGGAAGGCGTCGCCCCAGTCGGTCTTGGTGTCCGCGTAGACGACGTGCGGGATGTCGATGCTGTCGGTGTATGGGTGCACCGGGGACGCAACGAAAGCCAGGCCGCGTGCGCCCGCTTCGAGCATCTTCAAGTTCGACTTGCATGCGTTGAAGTCGCTGCGCTTCAGCGGCGCAACGGCGATCTTGTGGCCCTCGTAAAGCCCCATGTACGCCTGCACCGGACGCGCAAGACGGAAAGACGCGTGCGGGTGGTGTTCGCGCATCTTCTGCCACTGGGGGTGCGGCATATCGCCGGCAAAGGCGTAGTCCTGGCCAAAACCGAGCGGCAGAATCTTCGAGTCCAGGTAGTGGCTCGGGCCTGCGGCGTACACGACGCGTTGCGGGTCGTCGAAGAGCCGGTTTTTGATGAACTGGCCTTTGTCGAACGGCAGCGCGTTAGGCACGACCTCGATAGAGGCTTTCGGCAGCACGCCGCGCACGACGTCCGCCAATCGGCTATTGGTGACCGTGATGACATCGGCCAAGGCCAGCTCGTTGACGATGCGCGTAGACGTCTGGTCGCGCTTGTAGTGCTCGAACAGGTAGTGCGACGAATCGAGGAAAGGGCTGTCGTCGATGTCGACAATTACCCGTGCGCCGTTCTTCTTCATCCGGCACAGCTCTGCGTAGCCGCCGCTATACAAGCGGTTGAACACCAGCACCGGGACCTTCGGCTTGACCTTCTTCAGAACGGAAAACGGCAACACGACGCGATGGTAATCGCAGGACGTGAGCGGCTTGGCGTCGACGATCAACTCAGCCGAAAGGGTGGTAGAGCTCTGCACTGTGCATCTCCTTGCTGAAAATAGGTCCGTTGCGCTCGATGAACTGTAGCTTTTCCTGCATCGTGAGGTTGGGCGTCGGGTTTCTTGCGTACACGTCCTCGCTGAAAATGTAGCTGGGCAAGCGCAGCAGCGACGGGTAGTTGGGGCCGGGGAAGAAGCGACGACGGATACGGTCGTTGCGCGCGGCGTCTTCGTAGCCGTAGCCCGAGTAGTCGCTGTTGTAATAGCCGATCTGATTCACAACCTCGCGCGTGTGGAAAATAAAGCAGCCGATGACGCCATCCCACCACGTTACTTCGCTCGGCGGCTCGGCCAGACGGAGGTTCGACTTGAACGACTCCGGCAAGCCGAAGAACTGGCAGTTGCTGCTCAGGTGGTGCTGAATCACGTACGAGTCCCACCCTTCATGCATCGGGTAGCAATCGTCGTCAAAGAAGAACATGACGTCGCAGCCGGCGTCGTAGAGCATCTTGATCGTCTTGTTCTTCGCTTTCGCCGGGCCTTCGCGCAGCTCATCAACATGCACGAAGATCTCGACCTGGTGGCCCGCCTGCGCAGCGCGCGAGAGGCCTACATACCGGTCAAAGCGAACGTCTCGCTTGCCAGTTGTAGTGACACCGATACCGATTTTCACAGTCCTGCTCCTACGAGATGGGTGACGTCGTTTACCGGGTCGGCCGAGCCGAGGCGGTAGGTGTGCCAGATGTAAAGACCGACTGCGAGGCCGAGCCTGCCGCCAAGTCGCATAACGGTCTTGGTGAACTCCTTGTCGAAGTACACGGTGTGTTCGGGGAAGCCGCCCGCCTCCAACCAGGTCTCGCGACTGAAGAGCATGAAGAAACCGGCGACCGGCCACGCGCTGTCAATCACACGCGGACCGTGGTCGCGCTCGCGAGCCTTGGCGATGCGCATGTGGTAGTCGATGTTGGGGTTGTCGCTGATGCGCCCGTCCTGCAGCTGCCACGGCGCACGGATACGGTTGGTCATCGCGCCAATGACGGCGAACGGCGGATCGCTCTCGGCGATCTGCTGCACCAGGTGCTGCTGGGTCGACGTGAGGAACATGGTGTCAGCGTCGCGCAGGCATACCCAGGCGTCGGCCGGCAGCAGGCGCACGCATTCGTTGATGCCGCCGCCGATGTTCCCTTCCAGGTAGGGAGTGATGTGGAAAACTCGCATACGCTGCTCCTAAACGAAAAACCCCCGACCTATCGCTAGGCCGGGGGTCGGGCTCGGGTGGAAGCCGCTGCGACGCCGTGGACGCATCGCAGGAACAACGCTACCCGACTAGATCACCGGCTGTCAACCGACGATCAATCCAGGCCGTCCCCGTCCTCATCGTCCATCGGCTCGGCCTCGTACTCGTCGAAGCCCTCGTCGATGTCCTTCTTGGAAATGCCGCCTTGGCCTTCGACAACGTCGCCCTTCTTGAAGAACTGCACGGCCAACAGGTTGGCGTTGATCTTCTTGCCGTACTTGTTGTCCTGCTTCCAGGGCTTGAACATCACGTTGACGTAGGTGCCGCTGTGGATCTTGCCGCCGGCCTTGATCTTGCTCTTGTCGCGGTCGATGACCGCCGGGGGCCGGTTGGCTTTCTCGCCCGCCGAAACGAAGAAGCCGTCGTGCAGCTCTTCGGTCGCTTCTTCGTCGCCATCGCGCAGGTAGAAGTGGTCGGCCTTCATCTTGCGGCCGTCGAACCACTCCTCGCGGAGGTGATCGTTGAGTTCCTGCAGGATCTCGATCTCCTCCTCGTGCGTCTCGTTGGGCGCGTGGAACTTGCCGCTGAAACGCGGGGTGCCATCGTCGTCACCCGACCACGCCTCGAAGACGTGCTCGTGGATCAGGCGCACCTCCTTCAGCGTGCAGATGAACTCGCCCTTCTCGTTCTTACGGATGGTGAGCTTCGGGGTATTGCGGATTTTGAACGCCATGTTGGCTTACTCGCTTTAGGGTTAGGGGCTTACGCTTTACGGTTTACTCGCCTTCGTACTCGTCGAAGTCGTCCAGGTTGACGCCTTCATATCGCGGCCGCTTATCGCTAGGCGAAGCGATGACCGGTCGACCCTCCGGCTTGAACCACAACGCTTCAACGCGTGCGCGGTCCTCGTCGGAGATGTTCTTCGGAAGCATGTCCTCGATCTGCTTCGGGGACTTCAACTCCTTCTTGTGCAGCTTGTAGTTCGGGACGCCGACAGACTCCAGCGTCTCTTCGATCTGCTCGGGGTCCGCCTTCCACGCGCGGTGTGTGACAGACGTTACCAGAAGAAGATCGCCGACTTCTTCCTGCGTGCCGAGCAACTGAGCCACGCGGCGCTCGATTGCCTTCTTGCGAATCTCCAGCATCGGCAGCATACGGTAGGCGGCGAACAACTCGTCGGGCGTGAGCTCGTTCTCGTTGTACACCGGGTCAGCGAAGTCGTCGAACATCATAGCGTGCTCGGAGAACACGAAGTCCTCAGCAGCTTTGCACGGCGACGCCTTGCAGAACTTGCACGCCTTCTCGCTCGGGCCGAACGGAGGATCTTCGACGAAGACGAGCTCCAAACGCTTCTTGATCTTCTTGCCCCACTCCAACAGCTCTTCGACGGTCAGTTCCCACACGTCGAAGTGGCCGATGCGCGGCTGGCAGATGCGAATGATGACCCGCTTGAACCCGTACAGCCAGTCGTACTCCTTCCACACGCCGAGCGCGTACTTGATGGCCTGCTTGTTCTCCTTCGCGTCCACCTTGACGCCACGACCGTACTTCAAGTCGGTGATGACCAGGGTGGATTCGTCGAAGCCAGGAGCGCCTGCCTCGATGCACGCGTTGTGATCGGAAGTGCCGTACTGAGGATCGAGCTTGTTGCCCTCCGCGTCGGTGTCCGGACACCAGTCGGTGTGCTCGACCTTGACCTCGACGTGGTGCTCGCCAGGTAGATCGCGGCACCACTCGACGTACTTCTGCACGTTGACGATCATCTCATCGTCGACCTCGAACGTGCGTTCGTCTTTCTTGGCCGGCTTCTTGTCCGTCACGAAACGCGAGCCGCCCTTGCGGCTGACGCCTACGATGCAACCGGCATAGAAGTCGACATCGCGATCGTTGCGCAGGCACAGCTCGCCAATGTGGTGCGCAGCAGTGCCGTGGTCGGCGTCGATGCTGCTGTCGTCGCGCTTGCCTTGGTTGAGGCGAAACGAAGCCGGGCACGAATACTCGCGCTCGGTGGACGACGGGGAGAATTGGCTATGGCCCATGTCAGTAGGTCGGCGTGGTCAGCACAACGGTGTACGGGGTGAACCAAGGGTTGTTCTTGCGCAGCTCATACCAGATCGCTGTAGTCAGAAGGCGAACATGCGACGCTTTTTCCGTGCGCGGGATAGCGGGTGCAGACTTTGCCATGCGGATTTCCTTCGGTTCTGGTTGACCTGGTCGAACAGGCGTTGACGTTTTTCGGCGGGCATAGCGTTGAACCGTTGGACCGCTTCGTCTTCGCTGCAGCATTGCGTGTACGCGATGAAGCGGATGACCCGTTTACGGTTCTTCATGTTGCCCCCGTGTGTGCGCTTTGGTCAGCCGGAAGACGAGCCATACACGACATAGGCCTAGTCCCTAGAAAACAGACCGGAGCATATGCACTCGCTTCCGGCTGACCAAAGCGCACCCCGCCCGAAGGCGGGATGCGCGGACCGCCCGAAGGCGGGATGCGCGGACCGAATTACTCGGCGTTGTCGTCGAGGTACTTCACGGCGTCGTCGAAGATCGCCTGATAGTCCTTTTCCTGCACGTTGTTGAGCGAGCTGTAGCCGTACTCGCCGAAGATTTCAGCTGCCGCTTCACGGCCGCCGATTTCCTTGACTTCGAGCAGCTTGGCCTTCACTTCGTCGAAGGTGATCGCCTTCTTGGCCTTGCCCTTCGGCGCGGGCTTGCTGTCGAGACCGTCGTCATCTTCGTCGGCGGGAGCGGCCTTGGCCTTGGACTTCGCGGCCGGCTTCTCGGCGGCAGCAGCAGCCTTGCCCTTGGACTTCGGTGCCGGCTCGTCTTCTTCATCGGCGGCAGCGGTCTTGCCCTTCGCGGCCTGGGAGACGACGCCAACGCCGTTGGTTTCGATCACGTCCGCATAGCGGTTCAGGGCCTTGGCCAACTTGGTGTTGGACTCGGCGAGCTCTTTCATGCTTTCTTCGAGGGACATCGGTAGTGCTCCTAAGTGGTTGATGTGTCACGGGGCGTTGCTTGTTCCACCCGACCCGTGGTACGAATATAGCCGCCTTGATTTCTCAAAGTCAACATGATTTCCAAAATCGTGAACCCTGAAGAGCGAACCCCCCAGGAGCACGTGGCTTATTGCCTTCGTATGTGCGCCCTGCGGATAGACCCCCTTAACGGCTACCTGAAAGATCTTGCGTCCGAGCTCGATCTGCACGAGACGACGTTGTCCAAGTGGAAGCGCGAAGGGCGCATTCCGCTGAAGGCTGCTCGCCGGCTGCAGCGTCGCTTCGGCAAGAGGCTCGTCAACCTCCATCTCGTGAGCCAGGCATGAATCAGACACCGTTTCTTACCCAAGCGCTGAAGTTGCACGAGCGCGGGTACACAGTGCTCCCTGTAAAACCGACGTTGAAGCGCGTCGTGATTGAAGGATGGCCCACGCTGGAGACCACACCTGAAGACATCAAGGAGTGGGCGGCAAACGGCTATCGCAAGGGCAACATCGGCATCAACACTCGTCACACGCCGGCCGTGGACATCGACGTCTACGACGAAGCGGTCGCCCAGGCGATGGAAGAGTGGGTGCTGAAGAAGTTCGGCGAAGCGTGTGTGCGTGTCGGCCGTGCGCCGAAGCGTCTGCTGCTGTTCCGCACCAACGAGCCCTTCCGCAAGATGGTTGTCGGCTACAGCGATGGCAAGACGGACCACAAGATCGAGATCCTGGGCGCAGGCCAGCAGTTCGTCGCCTACGGTATCCATCCCGACACCAAACAGCCTTACGTGTGGACGTCTCTGGACGACCCACTCAGCGTCGACGCATCCGATCTGCCGCTGCTGAAGCGCGAAGACGCCGAACAGATCCTGGAGCACTTCGCCGAGCTGTGCGAGAAGCGTGGGTGGGAGCCGCTTGGACGTCGCGTCGGCACGGACGGCGGTGGCGGATCGGGCCTCGAATCCTTCAAGCCCGTGCTCAACGTCAGTTACGAGACGATCCGCGAGACGTTGGAGTTGATCCCGAACAAGAACGCAGACTTCGACGACTACATGGAAGTCGGCATGGCGCTGCATCACCAGTTTGAGGGCAGCGACGAAGGTCTGCAGCTCTGGCACGACTGGGCCGAGCGCGCTTCCAAGTATGTGGCCAGCGACACGAACCGCCGATGGGACTCGATGGGTCGCGGCGAAGGCACGGTGACGTTCGCAACCCTGATCCACAAGGCGAAGAAGATCCGTTCCGAAGCGTCCGACCGCGCGTTCGAGAAGGCGCTCAACAAGGTCAACTCGACCAACGACAAGCGCGTACTGCAGACCGAGCTGGTCAAGGAACTCGTCAAGCACGCGGTCAACGAGGTGCAGCTCGACCTGGCCATCAAGCGCGTGCAGACCCGCATCGGTGAACTGGAAGGCGGCGATAAGCCTCGCCTCGCGTCGGTCGCCAAGATGTTTCAGCAGGCCGCGCCGAAAAAGAAGAAACGCACTGACACGCCGAAGTGGTGTGAGAACTGGGTGTTCGTGCAGGCCGACTCGTCGTTCTACCACACGGTGACCGGTCGGCAGATCAACGCTACCGCTTTCGACCGCACGTTTGGTCGTGAGCTCATCACTTCCGAGAACCGTGACAAGGGCGAATCGTACGCCGGCAAGGCGAGTGACGCTGCGCTCAACCTGTACTGCATTCCGGTCGTGTACGACTACCTGTACTTCCCAGGTGCTGACGACTTCTTCGAGATGGACGGCAACCCGATCGTCAACAAGTGGAACAAGCACAAGATCCCGCTCGGCTCCGCGCCGAAGACGCCGGCCGAGAAGAAAGCCGTGCGCATTTTCGAGCGACACCTGGAGATCTTGATCTCGGACCCGCGCGAGCGCCGGCTGCTCCTGGACTTCCTCGCCTACAACGTGCAGTACCCGTCCGAACGCGTGAACTGGGCTCCCGTGCTGCAGGGCGTGCCGGGCGGCGGCAAGTCGTTCTTCATGCCGTTGATGGCCACGGTGCTCGGCCCGGCCAACGTCGGCATCGCCACGGTTGGCGATCTGCACGAGCAGTACACGTCATGGGCCGAAGGCAGCAAGATGGTCTTCTTCGAGGAGGTCAAGATCGCCGGCTCGGACAAGTACGAGGTCATGAACAAGCTGATGCCGTACCTGACCAACCCGACGGTCACCGTGCGGCGCATGCTGAAGAACAGCTACAAGATCCCGAACATGACCAACTACTTCATGTTCACCAATCACCTCGACGCCCTGCCCTTCGAGCGCAACGACCGCCGCTACTTCGTGCTGCGCACCACCTTCCTCACCGAATCGCACATCAACGCGTTCAACGAGAAGAACCCGGACTACTTCGACGAGCTGTTCGAGGCGGTGGCCACCCACGGGCCGGTGCTGCGCTGGTATCTGGAGACGCACGAGCTGAGCAAGGAGTTCCGGCCTAAGGCCAAGGCACCTCGCACCGCTGCGTGGGACCTGATGTACGAAGCGGCAGTCGGCAACGAGGACGACGACGAGCTTTCGCAGATCCTGCGCGACTCCGGCAACCCGCTGCTGACCGAGAACGTGCTCAGCGCCACCGAGCTGCGGGAGGTGTCCGGCACGTTCGGCGCTCTCGGCTCTCGCGCTTTCGGCCGCGCGATGGCCAATGCCGGCTTCCACATGATCGCGGTGACCAAGATCGACGCTAATCGTCCGAAGGATAGGTTCTACACGCGTCACTCCGGCCTGTTCGCCAACCTCACCGTTTCCGTCACCGACCGTATCCGGGAGCTCGTCGGTCAGGTTGACGATGGCCTCGATTAATCGACGCTAGGCCGCCTGCGCGGCCCGCCAGGGCGTTTCCAGGGGTGTACCCGCAACCCTACCGGCCCCGGCACACGAACGACGCTTACACGGCCGCCCACGAGGCGGCCTTCTTTATTCCGCAATCCCAGTGATTGAGGAATAGATTGAGGAATAGCGAAACCCTTGCGGCACAAGGCTTTCCGTTCCTCTATTCCTCTATTCCTCTATTCCTCAATGAAAAGAAGGGTTACGTGAGAGTTACAGGGAGCCAGGAAAAATGCGCCCTATAGAGCGGCTCCAAAAGATTGAGGAATCGCGGAATAGCGGAATAGACCTACCTAAGTGTCTGACGCAGAACGGAATTGGCTATTCCTCAATCGAGCCCCATTGAGGAATAAACCCCGAAAAGCGGTGTTCTATTCCGCTAAAAGGCCTCCGGAAGCCCCTCTAATCGAGTTCAAGTTAGACCGCTTTGCGGTCGTTCGGAGCCCGATTGCGTGAAAATTACCTAAAGTCGACTAGGGTTTTCCGGAAAACTGTCGCGCGGCGGGGTCGTCGCCCCCCGCGTCGCGTTCTAACCGTCGAACAGGGACCCAATCGCTCGACCGGACTGGAGTTAATCGCTATCCGGTGAGTCGGACGGGCCGTATTGCGCGCACGGATATGCGCATGACATGCGTACGCATGACACGTGTTGCTCATTGCATGGGTGTGTATGTGGGTGTGCAGTAGGGCTGCTAGGCCCAGGCCTGATACCCCGTATGTCCAGGGGTGTAGGCGCTAGGGGTAGGCCGCTAGGCCCATGCCTGCATCACGCAAGCACAGGCGTACGCCGGGCATTGCACCGGGCGCATAACGCAGAAAGCCCCGCATGAGCGGGGCCTATGGTTTCCGATTGAGGGTGTACCTCTATTCGCTCTTGGGTAGCAGGAAGAAGAACACTAGGGCCAGCACGGCGAGGCCGGTGAAAGACATGGGCAAGCGAGGCAAAACCACGCACAGCGCAAACCCGAAGAACAGCCATTCAAGCACACGTTTAACGGCCACGTGTCGGGCCCTCCAGGCGTGCCAGCGGCATACCCCGGCGCAGTGTCCACAGGGCTACACGCCCAGCCGCGTTGCTCCACGCGTCCATCTTAGACACGGTGCGTTCGGCGCCCCACTCCTGCGGTGGGTCTAGGGTCAGGCTATAGCACGCATACAGCGCGTCCCCGTAGGTTGTGCACAGGCTTTGCGTTGCCAGTGATCGCCAGCGGACACCCTTACCCCAGCACGTGGAGCAGATGCGGGAGCCCAGGTCTACGCCGATAGCGGATAGATCGAACATAGCGCCACGGCAGGCGGGGCAACGGCGGCTCACTTGGTCACCTCCTTCACGATAGCCCGGATGCGCAGATCGTCTATCAAGGTGCGCACCTCACTGGCAACGGCGGTTGTGTGCACGTGCCACCACTGGCGCGACGCGCGTTTGCAGGTCCAGCCATGCAGGCAATCGCACAGCGCGGTAGCCGCGTGTTCGCCTTGCACGTGGATTACCAGGGGGACAGGTCGTTTCATGGTTACACCTGCTGCCGCGATGCGCGGCCGATGATGCTGAAGGGATACCGGCATTGACAGCATTGCACGTCGGCTTGCGCAGGCCCGGGGAGGCCCGAAGCCGCGATGTCCGGGTGCTTTTCGCTGTAGGGGATCATTTCGGGCGCGGGCGCACGCACGCGGTGCGCTACGTGCCATCCGGGCGATTTGCAGACAGGGCATTGGCCCCAGGCGTACACCGTAGGGCAACGCGCGTCCCCAGTCTGGCGCAGACGCAGAACGTCGGGCTCGCGGTTTTCCGTGTACAGGTCAGGGGCGCACTCCGCGTTGTCGCCCGCCGCGTGACCAGCGGCGGCGAGCGTGGACAGCACGTACAATTCGCCTTTGCCCAACCCGGTGCTATTACGCACGATCAGCTGCGCGCGGTCGGCCAGATCGTGGCAATCCTGCGCGAAGGTGCGTGCGTCGAAAGCCTCCAGCGCCTGACGTGCGCACAGCTCTTCATTGTCCTCGCCCACCTTTTCATCGCTGTAGGTCGCAGCGCTGTAGGCCTGCAACAGGACGCGCATGGCGTCTGCCAGTTGGTTAGTCATGGTTTTCTCCAATGGCCGCGATCACGATTGCCACGTAATCCGGATCAACGTCCGGTTCGGCGGCACGGTAGCCCATGTGGTCGTCATTCTCGTCCTGCTCGCCGTACACCGGCAGGAGATAAATATCTGAGTCGGATTCCGGGAGGCTGTAGCGGTCGATAACGGCGATGCGCACGCCGGGCGTGTTTGTCACGATGTTGTAAATGTCCCCTTCGCCGTCCATCTCTACAACGATGTCCACCGTTTCCAGTTTGAGAGCGTCATCAATCAACGCGGCGTCGTGGTGCTCGCCCATCGGGTCGAGCTCGGTGAGTGCAGCGCTCGCGGCGCGCAGTGCGGTAAGCAGCTTATTCATGGTCGTTCCACTCCACAATCTCGACATCGCCACGGGCCACGCCCAAAACATGCAGCGGGTAGTCGTCCTCTTGATTCCACTCGCTGCGGCACTCGGTCATGGCAACCTCGACAGCATCGGCCATGCTCTCAGCGCGAGCGGCGGTGACGTACGTGGTGCCCGCGCCGCCGACGTCGGTCAGCCACACAGTCCACGTGGTGTTGTGCAGTTCCAGGGCGTCGCGCATCTCCGCCAGATCGTCGGCAACCGTGGTCTGTGATTCGTCATCCTCGAAACCTTCGGCAAACGAAATGCCGAGTTCGAGTGCGTCAGTGAGAGTAGTCATGGGTTATTCCTTTTCGCAGCGCAGCGATGCGCCGTCGTTATCAATGAGTGCCTGTACACAGTCGCCTGCGGTCAAGCCGGTATCCATCACGAACGCGTGGCGCTCGCCGCCCAGGAAGAGCACCAGCACCAGGGAGAAAGTCATCATTCGCGTGACTCCAAATACACCCAGCCGCGCGCCTGATACATGCTCACTTCCCAGCGTGCCCACGCGCCGTTAGACCACAGTGCATCGTGCAACTGTTCCGCCAGCTCGCCCAGGGTGTCGCGGTCGGCGAAGCCTGCGCCATGCCCTGCGGCCGTGAGGTACAGGTCGTGACCGAACGCGGCGCACGTGTCATGCACGCCCTGCCACCATCCGTAATCGTCGCTATCCAGGGCGAGGCGCGAGGGCAGCGGGAACGCGGACAGGAACGCATGCACGTACTGCTGCGCAGCGATTTGCGTTTCACGCGGCACACGGGGGGACGTGCCTTCTTCAGCGTCCGCCCACACCATCGCAGTGCAGAAAGCGGCGGCGATGCGGATCACTTCAGCTTCATTAATTTGCGTGCTCATGCCTGCTCCCCTTCGCCGAATTCGCTCCCTTCCTGCATCACCTTGTCGCAGTGGTCGCAACGCATCTCGCCGTCCGTGTCCGCGCCGCACACAACCCTGACCGGACGGAACCCGCCGTTACACCCGTGGCGGTGCTCCCACGACACCTGCGCGAACTCACGCGTCACACAATCCGGGCAAAGCAAACCGCCGTCGGTCGTGAGCAAGGCCAACGGATAACCGCCGGGGAACGCGTAGCGCTCGCGCCGCACGTAACGGGCCGCGCCCATCGGGTGATTGATGTCGACGTTCATGATTACATCCCCTCGAAAAGTTCGTGTAGCTCGGTCATCGTCTTATCGCCGAAAGCGGCGCGCATCTTCAGTGCATCGGCCATGCACGCGTCATACACGTTGCGCGCCTTGATGCTGTCGGTATCCATGCCCAGGTCACTCGCCCAATCGGCGAAGTCTCGCGAATCCAACACGCGGGAGTCGGCCAGGAAGCAGTAAAACACGTCGGCCAGATCAGGCGCGGGAATCTTGCCGCCTTCAGTGAAGTGCGGGCCGCCGGTGCCCAGGGATCGCGCACGCTTGCCGGTTTCGCATTCCTTCGCAATGGCTTTATTGGTCAAGTATTCGTCGCGCTTGCCGCTGGCAAACTTGATCGGCGTTTTGTAGGCCGGGCAGTGTGCGCAGCCCTGCGAATAGTCGGCAGTCAACACTTCGCGGTCGCCTTTCTTCAGCGTAACGCGCCAGTTAAGCGAGGGCACACCGTCTTTGTTGCGCGACTTAGAGTGCGGCACGAACACGGCGGAAAGAGTCACGCCCATCTGTTCCAGAATGAAAGAGCGGTCGTCGCTCAGTTCGTCATAGCGCGAGCCGGTGCCCGGCATGGCGTCATCGTAGGCGGGCGCATAGTGATACTGAAGTGCGCACAGCTTGCCATCCTCGCCCAGCGAATCTGTGTAGTTGTTCCACGATTCGGCCAACATCGGGCCGTCGTCTTTCGGGATGTCGGCGGCCAGTTCCCGCCACTGGGCGAAGGCTTGTGAAAGAGAGATATAGGACATGTTTGCGATTCCTTAGACAGTGGCGATAGTGATTGCGCGCGGTGCGGGACCGGCCGGGGTGTAACCGTGCAGTTCAAGCGCGTAGGTCCGCGCGGCGCTGCGGTTGTCGGCGTTGACAGTGAACGGCGCAATGCCACGCATAACGATCAGATAGGTACGCATGTGGTGTCCCTCAGTTGGAAGCGGCGATGACGATCACGGCGGCGATAGGCGCGGCGATCACGAACAAGAAAGGCAAACGGCGGATCAGGTCGCCGACGGTCTGCACATTGGCAGTGCGCGGCGCAAAGCCACGATGGGCACCACGCGATTCGGTCAGACCGGCGTGGGCGTTGGTGAGTGAGCGGTCGATACGTGCCATTTGCGTTTCCCTCTGTTCCGGCGTTGTGCCTGGGTTGAGGCAAAGACTAATCGAATTCCGATTAAGCGCAAGCATTATTTTCTGAACACGTTTAACCGCAGTTCGGTTAGTCGGGTAGAAGGAACCGCGCACGCCGCGCGGCTGTGCGACACGCATACCTGCAGCGCGCGGCCTGCGCACGACAGGCGTACGCTATATACGTGTATGTATGCACACGAGGGGGCTTTGGGGACTTAGCAAGACCCGCAAGACCTCCGGGACTTCGCAGGGTCAGCTTGTCCCAAGGACTTCGGGACCCTGGCGAGACCTATTTCATCTAAATTAGAAAAAGTAGTTGACAAACGATTAGACCCCCGATAATGTGCAGCCCATCAATCACGGAGACACCGCAATGCTCGAATCGAACCCCGAGACCCTGGACTGCACCGACGCTACGCTCGCCACCATCCTCGAACGGCTCAGCCACATGACGGCCGGGCAGACTGGCTCCTTCGTCATCAAGCGCACCTCGTCCTTCCCGGTCAGCGGCCGCTACGAGCCGAGCTACATCGCCGAGTGCCAGGCCAAGGCGCAGCGCGAGGCATGGATCGTGTACACGGCGGTGGTCGATGCGTACTACCGTCTCGTGGGCATCAAGGTCCCCGAGGGCCGCCGCAAGGAGGTCAGCAATCTGATGGCGATGAATGCCGGCGCTCGCTCGTTGGTCGGTCTCGAAAAGCTGATCCAGGACAACCTGGACTGGGCCAAGCCGGGCACGCTCGACATCCCGTTCCTCAGCATCGAGATGCGCACCGTTGTCGGCATGCCCGAACGGATCGCGATCAACGAGGTGACGATCAACTACGCGGGCGAGGTGTTCGTCAAACGCCAGAAGTGAAAATGTAATCGCCCCTGGCTTTGCCCTTTCGTCCCGAGCCTTACCACCCTACTGGGAGCCATACCACCATGAATCGTGTTGCACTCTATTCGTTCGGCGTCATCGTTCTCGCGGTTGTCCTGGTCGCCGCGTCCTTCTTCCTCCCCTTCCCGCACGGCGACATCCTGCGCGTTGGCATCGCCGTGGCGGCCACCTACGTCGTGATGGACATCGAGCGCCGTGGCCAGGAGAGCACCCTGGACTACTCCGACGATGACCGCATCAGCGTCAGCCGCGACGAGTGGGACGACCTCAACGAAGTCAAGGAGCGTTACACCGACGCTCTGGAGAAGGTCATCTTCGAGCGCGACACGGCCCAGCGTGAGCTTGATCTGGCCGAGGACCGCCTGGCTACCGTGGTCCCGATCGACCCGAGCTGCCTGCAGGACGGATTCGCGCACGTCATCACCCAGTACACCAAGAAACCCGAAGGTCGGTACGGCGGCGAGTCCGACATCATCGGCTGGACCACCAACGGCGCAGTCGCAGCCAAGCATGTCGAGAAGGGCTCGCAGGCTAAGCTCGTCCGGGTGTGGGTGCTGCCTGATGGCCGCATCGCTCACCGCAACACCGGGCACCACCCCACGCTGCACGTCATCAAGGAGATCGAAGCATGAAGGCCGGTATCTACAAGACCCCGAACGGGAACTACGTCTACATCGCCAAGGACCGCACGATCAAGGCCGTCACGCTCGAACCGAGCAGCTGGGTCGGCAACAAGGTGCGCACCAGCGAGCACGAGCAGAAAGCGCATTTCTTTGACGTGACGGCTGAGCGCGTGGCCGATGTCCCCAACGGTACGATCGAGCACGACCGCGCGCTGCAGCACTACATCGACAGCCTGCCGAACCCGCAGATGCTGACCTACGCGGAAGGCGCACGCCGCGCTATCGCCGACGGTACTATCGAAGACGACGACGAGCAGAGCCTGTTCGGCGAAGAGGTCAAGCCGGGTGACATCGTTATCGAATTCCGCGACGAAGGCCAGGACTTCTTGCGGTGGCTGTGCCGCGACGATCTGGATGGCCTGACCAGGGTGATCGACAGCGAGCCGTATCAGGACTGGGTGTGGAACGGCACGATCGTGCACAACGCGGAGAACTTGGTGCTGGGCCGCGCGGAGCTCGCGAACGTCACCGCTGTAGGCTGGGGCACGGAGAGCAAGGAAATCACGCACGTGGTAGCCAACGCCTACCGCGTTGAGCCCAGCGAGGGCCCCGGCGAGGAAGACGGCGACTGGGCGGAGGGTTACGACAACCGCAAGAGCATCGGCGATGTCGACCTGCTTGTCGGTAGCAGCGCGGTAGGTGAATTCAAGACGGGCGAAGGTAAGGGAGGCGTGAGCTACGGAGCCAAGAGCTTCCTCACCAACGCAGCGCAGATCCGCGAGGCCGGCGTTGCCGTGCCGCCCCACGTCGCCCGCAAGATCGTCGACGAGTACCGCGCCGAGCACGGCGGTAAGTTGGTCGACGCCGACTTCAGCCAACTGGAGGCGCGTGTCGCCGCGATGCCGGGCGATCGCCTGCTGCAGATCATGAACCAGGACATGCACGCCGCAATGTGGATGCAACAGGACCTCGCGTTCGGTTACTTGGCCGAGGCGCTGGGCTTCGCTGAAGTGGTGCAGGACAGCGTGTACATCCACGACCTCGATAAGCTCGAAGAGCTGAAGCAGCACGTCAAGGCCGGCCGTTACACGTTGGCCAAGTGCACCAGTGGCTACGAACTCGTGGACAACCTTCCGGGCGGACCGAGGTATCCGGTCAGCTTCGAGGCAGCTACTGCCATTCACCTGGCTGCGTTCCCGAAGTTCCGCTACATCGACAGCAGCAAGCTGCTCGCTATCGCCACCCCGGTCACAGGCCCGGCGATGCACAAGGCTTTCAAGCGCCACGGTGCCAAGGGTGTGGTTGCGTATACCGACTGGGAGAAGGCCGTGCTGCACAAGCTCCAGGCTGGCGACATCCGGCTGTGCGGCAAGCAGTCCAAGCGCAAGCACCGCAAGACCGGCCATCACGTGTTCTGGTTCGCACCGCTGCAGTCCTGGGCGTGGGAGAAGCGGGCATGATCCTCAGTCGCATCAACGTAGGCGGCAAGCGCCGCGCGGTAGTGAACACGGAGCTCGGCAGGCTGGGGTTTTCGTACAGCACTTCGCTGCGCAACGACGAGGTCGTCTCCCTCACGCTGATGCCGCACACCGGGGTTTCTGTTGCCGGCCCTTACGCATACGAGCTAACTCTGGACCGCGCGGAAATCGACAAGCTGGCCACGGTCTTGCGAGAGTCCGGCGCGGTCAAGGCAGGCGGCGATGCGTAAGCAACTCGCAAGCCACCTGGAGCTGGCCCTGGTCATGCCCGACGCGATCGCCGCATGGAACACCGTGGTGCGCGCACGCAAGCTGACGTTGGTCGTCGACTACACCACGCACTGCCCGATGCTCATGGTCGGCGTGCCCGGCGTCCCTCCGCTGGTGTGGATGCTGATCGACACGCGTCGCAAGAAGCACATCAAAATGCGCTTCATGGGCAACCCCGATGTGCAGCGCGCGGTCGACCACCTGGACGAGGCGCTGGCCAAGGTCGGTCTGCGTGTGACGTTGCTCTTCAAGCGGGACAAGCAGAAGCGCAAGACGGTCAGTCTGCGCCTGGTGTCCAACACCGGAGGTCCGATGACCGCAGTGCTGCACACCGTGCCCAAGGGGACGCGCGTGGAGTACCAGGAATTCGCCCTCACCGACAAGTGGAACTAGCAAGGAGAAAACCGATGAGCGAGTTTCGACACATCCTCCAGCACCACCGCCTGCGCGCAGAGCTGCGCGGCCTGAAGAACTGCCACGTGCAGGGGCTGGCGAGCATCATGCTGCACGACGAGCCCGGCAATCGCATGCGCCTGTTTTACGCTGGGGTCGACCACAAGCTGTACACGCACCCCGAAGACGCAGACGCCGCGCTGGCCGCCCACCCGCACCACTGCGACATCACCCTGGTGCACCTGTTCGGCGAAGTGCTGCACACCGTCTACCACTTCGCCCAGCACGCGCAGGGCCCGGCCAGCAAATGCCGTTACCAGAGCGCTATCACTGGCGACGGCGGCTCGTTGGAGCCTACGGACGAGATCGGGTGCTTGTTGCCGATGAGCCAGAGCCACCTCAACCACGACGGCCATATCTTCTCGCCCGCCAAGGACGTCCACGGTATCTACGTGCCTCGTAACCGCGAAGCTGCGTGGCTGGTCATGGAAGGCAAGGAAGACCCGACCTACGAGTCGGTCTGCTACACGGCCAACCCGAACTTCGACCCGCAGGGCATGTACGTGCCGATGGACCGCCTGGAGTGCAGCGCAGTGCTTGGTCGCGTTGCTCTCCTCCTGATGACCAAGGACAAGTGATGACTCTCTTCTCGATGTTCCGTCAGCACCGGCAGGACGCACGCCTGCGCAACCAGCGCAACGCAGTGCACCTCGCCGCTGAGCGCCTGGCCAACGCGCGGGGCAACCTGCACTACGTCCAGCAGATGATCGCGTTCTACGAGGTCGAGCTCGAAGGCGTCGACCACGAGGAAGACTTCTGGCGCTACGCCGAGCTGAAGCAGAAGCTCAAAGACGCCTATGAAGAGCTGGTGATGCACACCGACAAGGTCCGCGAACGCACCGCCCAGTTGGGTGCACTCAGGGAGAAATCCGAATGAGGTTCTACGCCGGCATCGGCTCCCGTGAAACGCCGCAGTCCGTCCTGCAGGAGATGACGCGCATCGCCGAGGCTCTGTCGATGGCCGGTTACGTGCTGCGCTCGGGCGGCGCTGACGGTGCGGACACCGCCTTCGAGAAGGGCGCGCAGCACGCGGAGATCTACCTCCCCTGGGCAGGCTTCAACGGCAACGCCTCGCCGCTGTTCGGCCCGCGCATGTCGCGTCAGTGCATGACGATCGCCGCAGAGCATCACCCGAACTGGGGCGAGCTGTCCGACGCAGCGCGCAAGCTGCACGCCCGCAACACAGCCCAGGTGCTTGGCCCGCAGTGCGATGCGTTCTCGGACTTCGTGGTGTGCTGGACGAAGAACGGCAAGGGCGGCACTGGCCAGGCTATCCGCGTCGCGCGTCACTACAACATCCCCGTCTACGACCTGGGCGTCTTGTCGCTGGAGTACGTCAGCAAGAAGATCAGCCACCACATCGGAGCACACGCATGAGCAACTGCTCGATCTGCAAGCAACCCATAGCGCCGGGCGACGACTGCGGCGGTGACTGCACGAGCTGCATGGCCGAAGCCGGCGACCTGGAGTGCATCGTTACGATGTACGAACGCCTGAAGCGTCATCGGATGGTCGAAGGTGTTACCGAGGAGATGATCTCCGCCGGTCTGTCCGCCATCGTGACCGACTACCGCGCCGAAAACGAGGCGGACGAAAAGGTCACAGTGGAGCGCGCCATGAAGGTGCACGGTTTCCACCATCCGATCGACGGCAGGGAGATGGTGCGTGCGATTGTCGAGGCCGCGTTCGCCGCCGAGCAAGCTCTCGCCGCGCGTCCGTCCGGTCTGCAGATCGTTGGTTACATGGACCCTGCAGCTGACTTCCTGTTGCCGCGTGCCGGCGAGTGCGTACTGATGAGCAAAGTCGAGGTGTGCTTGTGGCGCGCCCCGCAAGGCGTCTACACCAAACCGATCTACGCTTCCAGGGAGCAAGCCGAATGAATAAGAACCAGCTGAAAACGATCGTCGCAGCGCTGACCTACAGCCAGCCCACGGCACGCAACTACCCGGAGCCCGCGAAGCGCCACACCGACGCGCTGAAGTTCGCTACCGACGCTCTGGCTCTCGCCAACGACCCGATGGAGGCTCTTGCCCGCGAGATCGCTAATGCGGTAGTGGCCGCCGAGGTCCGCCGACTCGTGCAGGTTCACCTGGCCAGCGTGTCCACGCCCACGGTCTCCATCATCAACGGCGAGGTGGTCGGCACGGTCTCCGACGAACAGGTGCACGTGGTGTTGATGGACGCCTTGCACCGCGTCGCCGAGCGCAACGGCTACCCCGAGTGGGCGCATTTCGGCCCGCCGTGCAACGTTGAAGGCACGTGGTTGTGGGTGAAGCTCATGGACTGGTGTAAGCGGATGGGCACCGCGCCCGGCGACCAGAACGATCTGTTCGCTATCGCTACAGAGGCGCACAAGTTGTACACCGATGTGCCCGTGCAGGGCATCCCCGGCAACGTCCTCACCCACCGCAATGCCTGGCGCAAGGCGTTGGTCGCCGCTCGCGATGCGGCCGAGGTATCGCCGCCGGACGTCGACGACCGCGCTTACTGGGAGCACGAGATCCAGGCCTTCGACCGCACGTTCGACAAGCTCAGCGAACTGATCTGCCAGAACGACACCAAGGAGAAAGACGCATGAAGTACACCATCGAGCATCACTCGGGCCTTGCCCTGCTGCGCTACGGCAGCGAGTGCCGGCCGGCGACGGACGTCGAGGTCGACCTGGTGGCCCAGCTGGAAAAGGCCACCGCCAGCCTGGCCGCCGTCGAAACGCAGCGTCCCCACTGGGCGAAGGGCTACACGGACGACAGCGTGGCCGCTCAGTGCGCCGCTGCGGCGCTCTCCACGCTGTGGTCGCTGTTGGGGGTCACCAACCAGACGCAGGCCGTGTTGGCCCTGCAGGAGCGCCTGGCGGGCGATGTCGCCTCCACCGCGTGGGAGGGCCACACCATCTACGAGGCCTACCAGACCTGGCCGGAAGATCTGAAAGCCCGCTTGTCGCTGCAGGATCTGCGCCGCATGTCCGGATGGAAGCCGAAGTCCAAGGAAGACCAGGTCATCGACCTCCAGGAAAAGACCGGCGTCCTCTCGGCAGAGGAAGCGCTTGCTCGCCGCGTGGAGGGCTCGAAGCCGAAGGGCCCCGACGACGCCGCACGTCTGGACTGGCTGGAGCGCAAAGCAGGCAAGTCGTACACCGGATTGACGATCGACATGCGCGGCGATCTCCGGGGCTTCCGCCTGATGTGGCACCACTACGCGACGAACGGTGGCCACAACAACCTGCGCTCTGCGATCGACCTGGAGATGGCCCATGAGAGTTGACTTCCAGGTGGTGAAGGCAGTCGCTACGCGAAACCTCCAGTGCGAGCGCGGGTGCGGCAGGAAGACCACGCGGCAGCGGACTTTCGAGTGCACGATCAACCCTTTCAACCGCAACGAGGACGGCTCGGTGAAGACCGAAAGCGAGGTGCGCGCCCAGGCCCAACAGAAAGCCGATGACTGGCGTCCCGAACCGTACGTCTGCAAGTCTTGCAAAGGAGTCTACAAGTGATCTGGAAACTGCTCGCTCTCATTCTGTCCCGCCCGATGATCGCCAACTGGATCATCAACCGCGCTCAGCGTACACCGTACTTCCACCTCGATGGCTACATGAATCGCTGGTGGTTGTTCAACCCGTATCAGCACGCCAACGGCGCCTACGTGAAGCAAGGGTGGCTGCGCAAACGTCTGCCCTCGGTCCGCGTGCACCAGATCCTGCGCGCCGACAGCGACAGCCACATGCACGACCACCCCTGGAATGCCCGCACGATCCTGCTGCGTGGTGCGTACAGCGAGCAGTACCTGGGCAAGCACGGGGCGGTGTTCCAAGCCGTGCGCATGGCAGGCGACACGCGGGCGATCCGGTTCGGCGAATACCACCGGATCAACTGGGTCTGCTTCGACAGCGTGTACACCCTGTTCTTCACGTGGGACTACGCCGGCACCTGGGGCTTCCTGGTGAACGACAAGAAGGTCCCGTGGCGTGAATACCTGGGGATTGACCGCTAACCGGAAACAGGTTAGCCTCCCCTCACCGAATAAGGGATACCGCCCGAATGGCCCGCAAGATTGCCGAACCCGAAGTGCTCACCAAACGCCAGGTGATCGAACGCCTCCAGGAGTATGTCGACAACTTCAACTCCCAACGCGAAGCGGCCGACGCGATGGGCGTCACCCAGCAGGCGATGAGCTCGATGCTGAAGGACCGCATCCCGCTTCGCCCGGCCGCGCTCGACGCGCTTGGCCTGGGCCGCGCTCAGCTCTACACCACCGCCGAGGTGCATGGACGCTACCTGGACGGGGTGCTGCACGACGATCTGTAATGCGCCGCAAGCGTCGAGAGGGAGAGGTGGTGTGCGGGTGCGGAGCTTACCGCTTTCCGCATCGCATGATGGGTGGACGGTGTAGCGGCGGTGCGTTCGTCGATGAGGTATTCGAGACGCGCCGCGACTGCCGTAACTGCCACTTCCTCGACACGCACAGCTGCGAAGTAGTCGACGGGCGCGAAGCAACACACCGCTGCCCGTCACTGGAAGAGTTCATCCGATTCAACAACGTCAAACTGTATGGAGCCAACCGTGGAAAATAAAATGTTGTCCCTCGCTCAGGAGAAGAAGTGATGCCCAAGGTCATCGTTACCGGCACCGGTTGCCTCACCCAACAGCAGGCCAAGCGTCTGAGCGACGTCTACCGCGTGCACCGCACGGAGAAGGCGCGGCTGTTGATCGACTTCGTCGCGATCCCCAACGGCACGGCGCTGCTGTGCGAAGAGCTCCCGGTGATCTATGACCGCGACGCCACTGTCATCGAAGCGTCTGCTCTCTGACCTGTTCCTTTCGCTGCCGCACGTTCGACGCGTGTGGCTCAACCGCACTTACATGGGGAACCTGACAATGAGCGGAAAACAAGTAAGCCTTGCCTACGGCGGCTACGAGATCGTCCAGGTTGAGCACCGTGGCCTGCACGACAAGAGCGACACCGCCGGCTTCGACGTCGATGTGGTGTACGCGGTGACCGACGAGCTCGGCGATCCGGTGCTGCCGCTGGTGCAGCAAACGTTCTGGACGCCTGGAGATGCCCGCGCTGCGATCGACTGCGTCAACAGCTTCAAGCCGACCGGCAAGCACCTGCCGAACCGCCGCGTCCTCGGCCAGCAGGCGCATCGCTTCACCCAGGCCATCGCCTGCAGGATCAACTTCATGACGGTCTTCCTGGCCCTGGAAGAGATCAAGAAGGAGTGCACCGCCTCGGCCGACTTCGACGAGAACCCGCGCGAAGCGATCGAGGGCATCCTCGGCAAGCTCTTCGCCAAGATCGAGGAGCGCAGCCCGTGAGCGGCATGTCGGCAGCAGACGCGAAGAAGGGAGCCAAGAAGCCGCGTGAGCAGCGCGGCGAGGCGGCAACGGTCTACACCATCAACGGTCAGCAGCACACGTTCGCCCAGGTGGTGGAGTTGGTGCACGCCTATGACCGCACTGCAGTGGTAGCGGAGAAGACGATCAAAGCCAGGCTCGATCGCGGCCACCGTGATCTGAAGGTCCTCGCTGCCGACCGCCTGCCGCACTTCCGCCCCACGGCACTCCGGGGGCGCGCACGATGATCCGCTATCTGGTCATGTGGTGGGTGCACATGCGCCCGCCGACCCACGCCAACATGTTCCGCACCGTGTGGATGCTGTTTGCGCGCTACGGCCTGTCGTTGGGCATCCTGCGCGACGCAGTGACGCCCGACCACGCGTCCCTCGACAACGGCATGACCAAGGACGAGATCCGCCTGTACGTCGTGGAGGGCGAGCTGCGCGTGCATCTGCCGGCGCACGTACGCGGAAGCGGCGAGAAGCACTACAGCTACACCGACGGGGCGCACGGCGAGATCAACGTCTGGCGTCTCACGCGTGGCCACCACATCCACAAGCCGGCCGACGTGGTCGGAATGGTTGAGGTCGCAACGTACACACCCACCTGGTACATCGTATGGAGAAAGCAATGAGCAAGCCGGAAAACCCTATCGTTTATCCACGCACCAAAGCGCGGGAAAGTCTCATCAAGCAGATCCAGAAGGAGGCAAAGCGCATCGGCAAGGGCAACGCTATCAGAAAGATGCAAGCCAGTGGCCGACCTGCGGTGGACAGCATGAAGACCAAAGAGCTCCGGATGTTTCTCGAAGACCTGAAGACTCAGCCGGCCGCAACGCCGCTCACAGACAAGCCGAAGGCCGCTAAGAAGCGTGCGGACGACATCGAGCTCGGCGACGAGCCGAAGGTGGTAATTACGGCAGGCCCGAAGATCTTCTACCCCAAGAGCAAGAAACCCCAAGACATCGCAATCGACGAACTGAAAAAGCTCAACCCCGGCGTCGGGGTTGAGGAGCTATGGAGAGCGTTGGAGGCGCTGATGGAGAAAGACCTACGGGACCGCAACCGCAGGCTCGGAGTTGATCCGCTGATGACCGGTCTTCGCACCCTAGCCAGCGCGAGCGGCGCAGCTGCAGAACAGATCGGCGGCGACCACTACAAGCAGTTCACGCTCCAGCCGGCCGAGATCGCAACACGCAACGGCCTCTCATTCCTGGAGGGCAGTGTCGTCAAGCGCATGCACCGGCATTCGCGCGGCGGCAAGGGCCTGCAGGATCTCCAGAAGGCGATCCACGAGATCCGCCTCATCGCAAAGTGGCAGTACAACGAGGACATCTGACATGAACCTTCCGAACAGTCTCGACCCGAACGCGAAGAAAGACCCCGGCCAGGGCGACACGGCTGTGGACATCCTGCGCGGCACAAGCAATCCCATCATCACCTACTCGGCTGCCGAGCAGCTGCAACACCTGCTTATCGCTGGCCAGGCTCCCGGCGAGCACACCCTCAACGTGTCCGCCATGATCCGTGGGCTGCAGCTCTCCACCGACGTCTCCCACACCCTGGCCAGGCGCTCCGGCTGGTGGGCCGAGTACGATGCGATGCCGGAGCAGTACCGCAAATATTTCGTCGTGACCAAGTTGATGCTCTGCGTAAGCGAACTGTCCGAGTCGATGGAGGGCTACCGCAAGTCGATCAACGACGATCATCTGCCGCATCGCAAGATGTTCGAGGTGGAGCTGGCCGACGCGCTGATCCGCATCTTCGATCTGGCCGGCGCACTGGGCCTCGACCTCGCGAGCGCGCTGATCGAGAAGCTGGTCTACAACCAGCACCGCGCCGACCACAAGCCCGAGAACCGGGCAGCGCCGGGAGGTAAGCAGGTATGAGCGACAAGACCCGGTATGCCGTGGTGCGGGACACAGCCGCCCAGGGGCTCGTCGACGGCGTCAACGAGATGATCGACCAGGGGTGGGAGCCGCTAGGCGGCGTCGGATTCGCCAACGGTTACTTCCTGCAGGCGGCGGTGCTGCGGCCGGAAGTAGTGGTGGTGGCCAACGTCGACGTCACCTCGGTCGACGGCCCGGCGATCAGCACCCTGGTGCGCGACGGAGGTACGGCATGAAGTATTACTATCGCTTCCAGGAGCAGGACGGCAGCTGGAGTTCTTGGGTGCCTTGCTCTCGCCGCCGATACGAAGAATTGCAAGACGCTGACGGCGTACAGCGCCGCGCCACTCAGGAGTAGTCATGCGTAATCGCCACCCTGGTACGTGCTATGTGTGCTTCTCGCAGGTCAAGGCCGGCGAGGGTTTCTTCAACCGTAGGCCGGACGGCAGCGGTTGGCGTGTGCATCACGCTGGTTGCACCCGCGGCAACGCCCCCAAGGATGGCCCCACCTCGCTGCTGCAGGTCGACGCTGAGCACTTCAACGTCGGCCTGCTGCTCCGCGACCGGCGCGTAGTCGAAGCGCCGCCCATCGTGAAGTACATGGCCAACTGGTCGCAAGACCGCGTCGAAAGTTACTGCAGCAAAAAGGGTTGGCGCTGCAAGGAGACCCCGCAATGAGTGACCACACGCAAACGCAAGAAGCAATGGGCCGCGCGCTGTGCAGAGAGCGTGGAGTCGACCCCGAGGACATGAAGTGGGCGAGTTACAAAGGGTTCGACCGCAAGCGTAAGAACTGGCAGTGGGCGGCGGACGAGATCATCGACCTCCACCGCAAACTACTCATCCTGGGGATGGTGGAGTGACCCGGCGCGGCTACCAGACGGTGCTACAGGCCGTGCGCCTGAGCGCGAAGAAGTGCACCGGGAAGAACGCCGCACGTTGGGCGGAGAGCACCAAGGAGCGCGTTGCTAACCGCGTCATGATGGGCGAACGCGTGGAAGACGCCTGGCGCAATGAGCGACAGCAGATTCGCGCAAAAAGAAACCCCCGCTAGGCGGGGGTCGGGGTGCCGGGTTAACCGCTTGGCTCGATGGCGTAGGTGTCGGACTTCCGGGCAGCTCCACCATAGCGCACGCGTTACCACTGACGCAACACCCTATCACTGACGAATCAATCCCTTCGCCTCCAGGGCGTCCAGGCACTTGTGCTCGACGCCCCGCAGGCTCTCGGAGGAACGGTACACCCCCTGCACGCCCAAGATCCAGTCGGACGCCTCCTTGCTCAGCCTGGCCGTCCCTGGGCCGCTCAGCGCCGGCCTCCACTCGACCCACTTGTCCGCCTTCGGCAACACCGGCACTGCAGGCGCGGCCGGCTGCTTGCAGCGAACCTCAACGGGCTCGGGCCGCAATTGCGGCAGCTCGTGCTTGCTCGAACTGGTCTTGCACCCGGTCATCGACAGGATGCACGCAAGAGCCAAGAGCAACGGGAGCCGTTGCAGGCGCGTCGCGGTAGATGACATCGACCTTCTCCTTTCCAGTGTTGGTTGCGGCGTCGATCGCGTCGATCGCTGCAGCGCCGGCCTTGGCCGCGTCCTGCCCGATCTGCGATGACACCTGGTTGTTCGCAGCGTTCTGCTCACCCTGGGCTACGTTGGCCGCGTTGGCGTCCGTAGCGCGGGCCAGCTGACAATCGGTCTTGCCCTTCTCGTAGTAGTGGTCCGAGAAGGCGTACCAGCTGACGCCGGCACCGATCATCAAGCTACCCCCGAGCAGAACACCGCGACCCATCGACGTGCCGAACAGCCATGCGATCGCGGTGCTCAACATGGCTCAGCCCTCCGGGAACGCTTCAGCGTATTCGGCGTCGGTGAACTCCTTGACGCACACCATCTGCGAGTCATGCGCGACAACGGTGGCGATCTGGCCAGCGCTCAGCACGCTGTGCTTCGTCCACGGCTCGCCCTTGCCGGGCGCTGTGTAGATCACGACCTTCTTCCCTTCGTATCCCGGTGCAGCAACGTTTACGGTAGTGGTCATCTCACTTCTCCTCGATTAGCCGGGCTTCGGATTCACGACGTGCCGTCAGCCCGGCTTCGTTGACGGTGCCACGCCACAACCTGGTCATGCTGCGGATCTCCCGCGCCATGCAGGGATAGTCTTGCTTCGGGATGCACGTGTCGCGCAGCGCCCGCATCTCGCGACGCGAGTCGCCGCTCATCGCCACGCCTCGGTTGTACACCAGGTCGACGATCGCCGCGCACGCGTTGGGGCTGAGCGAATCGAACCCGTCACGGAAAGCGCGGCGCGCCTGCCGGTGGTACTCGATGACGCTGCGCTCCTCGAACACCTGGTAGGCGTAGTCGTAGCGGGTCACGATGTCCCGGTAGTCGACCACCGCCTGGCCCGCCCGGTTGCCGGTGATGCCGGCGGTGGCGGCCAGGCGCTCGACGTGCTCGTGGCCCTGCCAGTCCAGGCGGATGACCTGGCCAGTCTGGTGGCCGCCGTCATACCCGATGCCCCAAGTCACCCCGGACTGCCCGCGCGGCCAGATGGGGGTCTGCAGACGCTTGGCGTAATAGGCGGGCGAGGTGACCTCCCACCGGACGATCAGGGACGCCGCTGCGCGGTGGCAGGCGGCCTCCGCAGGCTCGGGGGGCGGGGGTAGTACCGGGGTGGGGTCTGCGATGGCCTGCACGAGCGCCTGGGCGGCCTCCACCGGGGCCCCGATCGACGGCGCTGCAGAGGCTACCGCCTCGGGCAGGGTCTGGTTGGCGACAACCGCGGCTGCGACAGACGGCGGCTCAGCCACCGGCAGCAGCGGGACCTTGGCCTGGTCGACCCCCGGAACCGAAACTGGCCGCGCACAGGCGGCCAGCGTCAGGAGGGCGACGTAGATGAGCCGCCGGCTCACCGCGTGTACCAGTAGGTTGCGAAGGCCAGGGCCACGGCCCACTCGATGCGGTCGGTCCAGACGATCCAATGCGCGTCGCGATCGCCGCTCTTGCGCAGGTTGAACAAGTCCAGCTCAGTGCGGTCATGCAGGTCGAACCAGCACCACTTCTTGATCCACCAGGCGGTGAAGATGATGAGCGTGATGCGCACTGCGTTGAGCGCGTAGCCGAAGATGTCGCCGAAGCCCTCCACGCCGATACGCGAGTCGATGGACTTCAGCACGATGTAGCTGCCGAACAGGAACACCAGCATCACCGGCAGCTGCAGCAGCAGAATCTGGTTGCGACGCCAGAACTCCCACAAGCGGCGACGGAAGGAAAGATCGGTTTCGGGGTTACTGCTCATCAGTTTTCTCCTGGGGCGATGCGTAGGGACGTGCAGGCGTTTGGCCGCCGCGCGCGAGGTACAACTCAACTGCGTGGATCTTGTCGGTGTGCTGGTCGATCTTCTTCAGGTCGTCGCGGACGTCCTCGAAGCGGAAGTTCACGCCCCAAAGTGCGCCGCCTACCAGCAATGCGGCCGTGACGCTTATCCCGCTGACCCAACCGACCGCGCGGCTGATCTTGCGCTCCACCTGGTCGACGGCTCTGTCGGTAGTGTCGATCTGCGTCTGCAGCTCGCGCACCTGGTTCTCGTTCTCCGCCTCGTGGCGGAGCCACCGGTCTTCGTTCTCGCGTTCCATGCGCTCAAACCTTGTATCGAGTTTTTTGTCGAGATCTCGCAGCGCGGTCTCGATCCGGTTCATCCCTGCCCGGTCTTGCTCTGACGCAGCACGCAGGGCCTGCACGTCGGTGACACGCTCCACCACCTTGCGAACTTCAACCTGGACCGCGTCCAGGGTAGAGGACATATTCTGGATACTGCCTTTCACTTCGGATTGCAGGATGCGATGGTCGGCTTCCTGTCGCTCTTGGCGAATCGCTAGTGCCGCACTGTCAAACGAGACCCCCTGCTGTTTGTCTGTCACGCGGCGCGTCCTGTTGGTAGGTGAGGTTGGCATGGCCGTGGATTCTCGTTCAGCAGGGGGTCGGGGTCAAATAGCGTCGATCATGTTCTTCAGTTCTTGAATCGCCTGCTGCACGTTCGTAGCAGCCATGCCAGCGATCGGCGAGATACGCACCTGAGACGCGGGGAGTTGTTGCGCGTACCGGATCAGCACAACGCCAGATCCGCCGTTACCGGCGGCACCAGTATTGCTCGAGCCCGAGCCACCGCCACCGCCACCGCCGCCTGTGCCGTTCACGCCACTCGTCCCGTTCACCGCCGTACCGGTGCCCGTACCGCCAGTACCGCCGCCCCCTACGCCGCCCAAACCGCCATCGCCACCACCACCGCCGCCGCCGAACCACCCGCCGCTTATCGGGTAGTTAGAGAAAGCCTCCACATACCGCCCCGGACCGCCACCGTTGTTCGACCCACCGATGCGGTTTTTGCCCGGCCCACTTGCGCCACCGCCACCGCCGCCGAACGAGTCAGTGGACGTAGTCGCAGTGGCAGCATTAGATCCGCCCGCAAACCCTTGGCCAGATGTTCCTGCGCCGCCGGGCGCCACCGTGCTTGCGCGCCCAGCGCCGCCGCCCGACCCGCCAGGGCGACCAGCGGAGAGAGGGCCCGCAGTAGTGCTCGCTTGTCCGCCGCCGCCGCCGCCTGCAGCCGTAACGGCTCCAAACGCCGAGCCCGCCCCGTCGAGCCCTTGCCCGAGGGCACTAGCATCCCGCCCCAGCCCTCCTGCGCCCACCGTCACCGTCACGTCAGACCCTGGGGTCACCGCCACGCCCTGCTGGAAGTTAACGCCACCAGCGCCACCGCCACCGCCCGACTGTCGCCCACCGCCACCGCCACCGCCACCGACCACTAGTACGTCTACCGATGTAACGTCAGCAGGCACACGGAAAGTACCGTTGCCCAAGAAAATGGCCGTCAGGTACGCGCTCGCCGTAGCCGCGCCGGTAGCGAAGCTAGCGACGGCTGCTACTGACGTCGTGCGCAGCTCCCCGCCTTGCACGACCATGACCGGTTCCGTGCCGTCCAGTGTGCCGGTTGCCTCAGCGTCGAGATACGCCTGCAGCAAATCGAAGTCGCCGCCACCACCACCACCGCCTGAGAAGTACGGGAGGGTGGTCCAAGGTGTCGTACCATCGCCGATCTTGAACTTGGTGTCGGCCGGGGTAGCGCCGAGCTCCACGCCGATCTCGCCCGCGTTGAGGATTGGGTTTTTCGACGTCCAGTTGGCCGCAGTATCGCGGCGCTGCCACATGCGTTGAGCGACGACTACTTCGGCCATTACGCGTTTCCTCCGTCAAGAACGTACTGCGCCTCATCGGCGGTGATAGCGTTGGCCGTGATCGCGCCCTTGCTGTGCGTGAAAGTGTAGGACTGCACCTGGTAAGACGCCAGGCTGTTGCGAACCGCGAAGATCTCCACCGTCAGGTCACCGTCGAAGTTCGCCGCGATCGACGCCGCCGTAGCGGTCAGGCCGATACCAGTCTTCTCGAACAAGAGCGTGGCTCCGTTGCGCAGTCGGATCGTGTAGGTGGTGCCTTCTTCCGGCGTCACGCTCGCCGCGTCCTGGCCAACTGCGCCTTGCACCAAGCGGCTTCGGTGCGCCCAGGTAAACGAGAACGGCGATGTGACCGTACCGACGAGCAGATCCGGTCGGGTAGCGTTGACTCGGATCAAACCCGGCGGATACGGCCGCAGTGCACGCCTGTTGGCCACGGCGCTGATCGTCGTGCCCAGGGTGGGGTCGAGGGGACCGAGCGCGCTGTAGGGCAGCAGCTTGGCGTAGAGCGTGGACGGGAAGGTGCCGATCGGCAGCTCGTTGACCTCGATGTACCCGGTGGGCGGGAACCACACCTGAGCGCCGGCAGCGTGCGCTTGCGGGACGGTGTCGAACAGGCCGCGCTGCAGCCCGGTGAGCGCGCCGGTCGTCAGGTTGATGCCCGTGTAGGTGATCCACTCTTCCGTCGTCCCGCCCTTGATGAGCGCAAGGGTTTCGCCAACCGCAACCTCGGCCGACGTCGGCGCTGGGTTGAGCTCGGCGGTGTTGGCCAGGCCGCTGAGCGTGGTCGAGTTCGTCCACCGAGCCAGGCTGGCGCTGAGCAGTCCGCTCGACGTGAAGTCGTCGCTCTGGCCCGTGCGCTGCAGGGACCCGGCGCTGCTACCGGTGAGGATGTCGACGCCCAGGTCGAGCGCACCACTGGGCGACGCGAAGCCGACGACGAAGGAGTCATCGGTGCCGGTCAGAATGTAGGGGGCCTCCATAATCAGCTGACGCGTCAATGCGGCCGGCGGCTGCGCGGGGTTGACCCAACCGCTCTCCGGCGGCGGATCGTATGCGTTCATACCGACAGAGAAGATGTCCTCAACCGCGTCGAACGACACCGAGTTCTGCTTGATGTTGCCGTAGCCCACATTGGTCACGCGCAGCACGATCGAGCTCAGCCCCAGGCTGGGCCAGTTCACCACGATCACCTGGCACGGACGCAGCTTCCATGCACGGCGCTTCAGCCGGCCGCTCAGCTTGGCCAGCGGGAAGGCGTATGCCTTCATCGCACGCATGCCGGCGTCGGTCACTGTCTGCTTGGTGGTGAACCCCCCGAAGTCGACGCTCTCGCTGGAGATCTCGTCGCCGCGCTGCATGATGTTGGCCTGGTCCTGGAAGGTCAGCGGCGTCGGCTCGTAGTTGTTGGACCGGTCGGTGAAGGTAACGGTCAACGTGTTGCGTGTTTCGGACCAATTGGGGCGGCTGAACTTAGGCGCTTCCACGAAGTCGTCTTCGTCGAACACTTCCAGGTCGGCCACCGTGTAGTCGTTACGCGCCAGGTCGATCGTGATGAGGCCGCTCTGCGGGTCGGAGTACATCACGCCGTCGATGTGACGCAGCACTTCGCCGATCAGCTCCTCGGCCGTCGACGATCCGTTGTAGACCATCGACATGCCCATACCTTCGTTGAAAAGCACGGCGGCCTTACGACGGAACTGCTCGATGTCGATCGTCGACGCCGGCTTGCCTACGCCCCACACCTTCTCGGTCAACACCTCGAAGATAAAGCAGATCGGGTTACCGTCTTCGCCGATGATGTGCTGGTTGCCTGTCATGCCCAGCTGGTTCGGGTACGAGGCGACCTCGAAGGACAGAGGCTTGATGTACTTATTGGTGCCGAGGTAGAAGTCCTCCAGCATCACGTAGCACACGCCCTTGTACGCCGGCACCGGCTCGCCCAGCTTCTCGGCCATGTAGGCATTGGGCAGCTGGGTCTCGTTACCAGGATAGAAGCGGATCTTGCCCGACACGCCGCCTTCGAGCTCGTTGCCGCCGAACAGCTGCTCGTCGTCCACGGTGAACAACACCGAGCCATCGGCCTGCGCAGCCTGGGTGTACTTGGGCACCTTATCGTCGAAGTAGATGTTGGTCAGCTTCATGTCCGGTCGACCAAACCCGATCACGTGCTGCATGCCCATCAGGTACTTCCAGTTGTACGTCTGCTTGGCCGACGAGAACCAACCGGTCTTGACTTTCTTCGTCAACGGCACGACCTGCAGAGCGCCGTACCAGGTGACGTTAGACCCGTCGATACGAACTCGGCCGACCGTGACAGTAATGATGCGGCCGGCTTCGGCAGTCGGTATGTCGAAGTCGTCGAGCGCGCTAGCGTTCGCGTTAGGGACGGCCTGCTTGGGCCGCAGCAGCTCGCCTACGACGGCGATGGCGATGGAGACTACGATGCCTACCCAAAACATTAGAAGAGCCCCCAGGTGCCGTTCCATCCGGCCGGATTGATGGCTTTACGCCAATTGGTTTTCGACTTCGAGGAAGACTGTGCTTCGTTGCCATACACCGACTGGATGTAGGGATTGCGACCAGGAATCCAGGGGAACGCGAGCATGCGATCCAGGTTGTTGAACTTTTTCAGGCAGTGATCCTTGTTGCGGGAGCAACCTGCGTAGGCTCGCACCTCGTCCCCGTTGTCCAAGTCGGTGAATGGCGTATGCAGGTAAATATTGGTGCCGTCGTGCCCAATGATGGTCCGCACCTCGTTGGTCCGCACATGGCGCACGAACCCGTTGCGGAACCAGTCCTTGGCGATCTCTTCGTCCATCTGCCCGTGGTCAGCGGCCGCCGATGCGAACGCCGATGCGCTGAGGGTAGTGCTGCCCGAGCCACTGATGACGTTGGTGACAGTGACGTACGACTCGCGGTTGACGTTGCACCCGACGCCGTAGAGCGCGCGGGAGCAGTTCGAGGAGTAGACGCACCACGGAACCCTTCTGGACATGGCCGCCGCGACCATCCTGCAGGACAGCGTGCAGATGCCCGTTTCTTCGTCGAACGAGGTGCTGATGACCTCGCCGATGAACTCCGGAGCGTATTCGCCTGGCGCGAACATGTAGTGCGTGCGGTAGACACGGACTTGGATCGGCTCGGCCGGCAGGTACGCAATGAACTGCTGAGCGACTTCCGCTGCGGAGGTGATCGTGATCTCAACCGTCGGGCTCGATTCGCTCGACTGCTGGTTGATCTCGCCCATTTCGATTGCGGCATCCGGCGCGTACTCGACGTTGTTCCACACAAAGGGCTGCGTGGTGCCGCCGATGTAGGCCATGACTCTGTTCCCCATCGTGAAATGGAACAGCTGGTTAGGCGTCCCTTCGTAGCTGCTGGACTCTACGTCATTGATGCTCACTGTTCGGGCTCCGTAAGGACAAAGTCGGTCTCCACCACAGCCACGTAGTTGGTCGACCAGTTGAAGGTCACCGAGTCGTTGGCCAGCCTGTACAGGCCGAGGTAACTTACCCGTTTCACCTGAGCGGGGTCAAAAGAGCTCCCGAACCCCTGGTCCAGGGTGAGCACGGTTACGTCGGAGCCCTCGGCTACGTCGATGATCCGGCGCAGGAACACCTGGCCAGACCGCAACCGGATGACGATGTCGCGGCGGAGATCGCTCGGCCACACCAGCGCGCCGTACTGGCTCTTGCGCACTACGATGCTCGGCGACACGGGGTCGACGGCCTGGGCCAGCACGAAGTCCTCGGTGCCGCTCGGCAACCACACCGGGTTGAACCGCCCCCGACGTCGGCCGAAGAATGCGCGCAGGTTGTCAGCGTAGGCGCGGTCCATGCACACCCAGCGGAAGCTGCGGCCGCTGACCGGGTATTGCCCACGGCGAGTCACGACCACGGGGCCGATCTGGTTGTCGATGTCGCGACGGTTAGACGCGTAAGGCACCTCCAGGTTCTTGGCCCAGTCGGTCTCGTCCAGGTAGACCTCCTCGCCCTGATACAGGCGTGGCGGCGTGGTGGTCGGCAAACGGTCCAGCGTCGACCGAGGGTCGATCAAGAAGGAGATCGTGCCGGTCCCGATCGAGGGCAACAACCTGGTCGTCTGCACATCGGCCTGCGGGATCACGGGCAGCGCCGGGATCACCTTGGAGCCGGCTGGCCACGGCGCGTTGAGGACGCCCTTCAGCGTGATGAGATTCGGCCCGACGGTCAGCACTTCGCCGACCTCGTAGTTGAACTCGTCAAGGTAGACCACGACCGAAGACCCTACGGCGATACTCATACGCGAGGTGTCGACCACCAAAGCGTTTGTCGTTGCCGGCGCACTGACGACGAGCCGAGACTCTTCGTGCCACACCGGCATCGAGTAGAACCTCCCCATCCAGCCGAACAGCAAAGCGTCGAGCAGTCGAGCGCCGTCGTTCTTCGCCTGGAAGCTGTAGCGGATCTCGCGACGAGGGTTGCGCGCGATGCTCATGCGCTGCTCTTTGCCGCTCCAGGCGCGCGTCACCGTAGTCGTCCAGCTCAGCGTCTCGCTTACACGATCGGCCCAGTTCGGTCGGAACGGGAACAGCACGCTGCGGCGGCCGGTGATCGGTACGACGTAGTCGACGCCGTCGATCGTCCAGATGATGGTCGCGTCGATGACGGACGGGCCAGTGGCCGACACGTTGATCGTGTACGTCAAAGTACGCAGAGGGCCGATGGCGGCTGGCGGAGATACAGGCTCTGTCGCGGTGATGCCGTCAGCGTTAAACAAGCCGAACGATTGCAGCTGCACGTCGGTGAAGAACGCATTCCACACCAACACCTGGCGAGTAGCGTCGCCGCTCAGATTGCCCAGGGAGATCGACGTAGGAACGATGTGGATGCGGTAGTACCAGTCGTCGAAGCTCGTGTACGTCTTATTGCCGGGCAGCACCGGCTGGACAGGAACACCTGGGTTGCTGGTGTTCGGAGGCCCGCTCACCAAGATCGACGGGTAGCGCGCGACACCGACAAACCCTGCCGAGATGGGGATGACGGTGCGCGGCGCTGCGACATTCGTGTTCTGCGGCCCCTGGGCGACAATAGGCAGTGGAGTGATCGTCGCCATCAGGCCACCTTTCGGATCGCGTAGCCGTTGTTGGCGGACGCGTTAGGCGCTCCGCTTGTGCTCGACTCTGCGCCCTTGCGAACCACGGGGAACACCATCCACGTTTCGTCAGCGATCGAGAGCTCCTGCTCCGGGTCAAACTTAGCCAGCGACACGTATCGCGTGTTGGAGATATACCCGGCCGGGCTGAGGTACACCGGAGTCCCTTGCCGGCGGAACATGATGTCAATCACGTGCAGGATGCTGCGGCCGCTGAAGACGTTATCGTCCGCGCCGTTGATAAGCCGACCAAGGTCGTACGTCGGACCAAGCTGGTTGGCCGAGTACATGTTGGCGGAGCCGAGAGGACCCACACCGCTGAAAGCAATGTCAGCAGCGCTCGTGTTGCAGATAGGGAACCACTTATTGACCAGGGAGTCGGCGTCGATCCGGATATACCCATAAGCATTGTTGCCGTAGCCGAAGAGCGCGTGGTCGTTGTTAGCGTCCCAATTTCCGCTACTGGAGCCGGTCGGGTTGAAGTAAGACCCGTCGATGAACGTGCCGCCGTTGAACGTGCCGTACTTAGTCAGCACGCCGAACGCCATGTGCGAATACGCGCCAGTGGTGTCCGAGCGACGAACGACGATGTTGATCTCGTCCCCGTTGGCGAAGAACCACACATTCGGGTACGGACCCAACAGGTTGTTGACCTGGCAGTCGGCGGGCGTCACACCTACCTGTTGGCCAGGGGGGAAGGCCGGGTCGAAGCTGGTCGACGCGCGCATGCGGATCTGGTTGGTGGAGGTAGTGAAGATGTGGATATAGTCGCTAACGCCGGGCTTACGCAAGGTCACCGTGCGGACTGCGGCGACGAGCGTGTTGCTCTCGATCGTCCACCCGTTGGCTGCAGCGAACGTAGCGATAGCGTCTACAAGGAGTTCGTTGGACGCGATAGAGGTCGAAGTTTGGAAGGCCACTGTCATTACTCCATTGCGATCGCGGCGAACTGGCCGTCAGAGGTGCGACCGATATTCGGGAACATCTTGTAGGTAACGCCGCCCACTACCGACTCCTGCTCTGCGGTAGCGCCGAACGCGGGGGTGTAGAACACGCCATCGAACGACCCATAGAACACGCCGCCTTCCGGAACTTGCGAGTCGATCGACCCTGCCGAATCGCGGTTGACGGCGACGATCTGACCACGGCGGAACCAAGGGTCCCCATCGATCTGGCGACGCACGTTCTGCAGGCAGATGCGCGACCAGGGGATGGTCATTCGTCCGGTGTCGGTATTGGTGACGCTGCTCGACCCTGGGTAACCGTCTCGAATAACCGCCCAAGCCTGCATAGGGGTGAACAGGTAGGACGACCCGCTCGCAGTGTTGAGCGCGCTAGTGGCTACCGGATACCAGAAGTTGGAGTGATAGTGCTCATCGTTCGCTTGTGACTGCGAGCCGGTGTAACTCGACGCGCCGATAAACAGCGGGTACGACCAATCGCTCGGCAGATGCTCCGGCAAGATGAAGCCGGCGTACATGGCGTCGTAGCGCGAGCTGTTCTTGACAACGACGATGAAGCGTCGGCCGTTGGCCACGATCCAGTAACTCATCGGCGAGTTGAGCGTCAGCAGGTAACACCAGTTCGAGTCAGCGCCGGGCTGAGACGTACCGGGCGTCGTGTACGCCGTATGGCCGCGCACGCGAATCGAGTAAGCGTTATTCGCTGCTGTGCTGAACGGCTGCATCGTGACCAGGATCTGGTCGTCGCCGGAGAGACCCGGACCGCGAAGGGACACGAACTGCGCCAGGTCGTTGATCGGCCCCGACGAGGTGCCCCCGACTTGCGTCCACCCGACAGTGCCGACCAGGTAATCTCGGATTTTGGTCAGCAGATCGAAATGGTTGTCTGCGGTGCCGGTAGTTGTTGCCACGGTTGTCTCCTATGAGCCGAGCGTTGCTTTGATGCCGGATTTGTTTGCGCGGATGAACGACATGAAGGCTTTCTGCCCTTCTGGCCTGGCCATTGCGTTCTGAACCACTTCAAGCGAATCGAGCATGATGTTGTTCTGGATCGGCGGGACCGCGTTACCCGATGCCCCACCCTGGTAGTTGTTGATGTGACGCGGGTCGTCTGCAGTGACCACCTCCTCGCCGCGCTCAACAATGATCGGGAGTTCGTTAGACTTCAAGCCCGTCGAGGACATGCCCGGCGTACCGCCGTTGTGGAACCGGGCAGCGCCTGCGAACACGCCGGGGTTGACCCAGCGGGTCGGGTTGGTGCCGCTCGCGCCGCCGGCAATGCCGCCCTGGTGCTTAGACGCCGCCCCGAAGACCGCGCCGATCGCCGCCCCGTAGCCGCCCGAGCTGCTGTTGATCGCGTTCTGGATCGCCTGCAGGATCAGGGCCTCGATAATCATCTGCGCGATGCGCTGCAGGAAGTCAGCGGCGAACGTGCGGAAGGCGTCCATCGCGCCCTTGAAGGCGTCACCCATGCTGTTGGCACCCTGGATCGCGCCAGCCAGGCCCTTGCCGAGCGTCACCAGGGCGTCCGCAGCGCCGGAGGCCACGTCCTGCGCCAGGTACAGGCCGATGCGCTTGACGGTGCTCGCAGTGGCTGCAGCCTCGGCTTGCGCCTGCTTCAGGCCGGCGATCAGCTTGTCGACGCCCAGGCGCACGTACAGATCGCTGTTCGGGTCGATCTGCTGCAGCATCGCCAGGAACTCTTGCACGTTGGTCCGGATCTGCGCGTTGTACTCTTCGTTCGCGCGGAAGGACTCGGCCCACGCCTCGCCGGTCGTGATCGCACCGGTCTGCTGCATCGTGTTGATGAGCTCCAGCTTCGCGGCACGCGCGTCGATGAGCTTCTGCAGTTCCTGCTCACGCAGGTTGATCTGCGCAACCGAACGCTCCTCCTTGGCTCGCTCGTTGGCTGCTTCGCGGTACGAGTCGAGCGCTCCCTTCAAGGTCGTCAGTTCGGTCGTGAGGTCGGTGCCCTTACCCTTGTTCGACGCAGCAGCGGCACGCTGGATCGCAGCGATGTCGACTTCGGCCTTCGCCACCTCCGTCTTGATGATCGCCAGACGCGACTCGTAGTTCTGCTCGATCTGCTCCATCGTGCGAGCGTTGGCCTGCGTCTCCACCTGGGCGAGCTTGGCGCGCAGGTCCTCGGTCATCTTCAACGTGCGATCGCGCACGCTTTCCGGGTCCGGGCCCTTCGGCACCTTGGCCGCCTTCTCTGCGACTGCCGTGGTCGGCACAGTTTCCATCGCCGCCTTACGACGGTCTTCGGCCTCCTGCGCAGCGAGCTTGCCGCGACGCTTCTCCAGCGCTTCCAGGTTGGTCTGGATGGCGCGCTGACGTTCGAGCTCGGCGTTGATCTTGTTCTCGTACTCGCTGCGGAGCACGACGTCCTCGTTGAGGCCCTTCGCTGCGGCGGTGAGGTTGCGGATTGGGTTGAGGCTGTACGCGTCGTCTTTCAGCTTGACGTAACGCGACATGCGCTCTTCCGACTCGCGCAACTGCTCGTTGAGGTCGCGCTGCGCCTTGTCGGCGTCGGTGGTGGACTGAACCTGCCGCGCTTTCTGCAGGGAGTCGATGAAGTCGCGGGTCGTCTTGTCCGCCTGCCGGACGCCGTTGGTGTACGCGGCGAAGATGCTGACGACGGCGGCCACCGCAACGCCAAGCGGGCCGAACAGCGCCGTGGCTCCGCGAGCTGCGACTGCCATCGCCCCGGTGCCGGCGGCCGCCGCACGGGTGGCTGCAGCGAACTTCGTCAGACTCGCCGCAGCGCCGGCAACGGACACCGTGATGTCGGTGAAGAACTTGACTACCTGCAGGGCCAGGAATGCCTTCACCAGGAACAGCACGGTGTCGAAGTTCTTGGCCAGCAGGATCAACGTGTCGATCACGACGGCGAACGCCTTGCCGAGTTCCTGGGCGAACTTCTCGCCGTCCTTACTCTGGAAGAAGCTGGTCAGCGCACTGAGCGCGGTCTTCAGTCGGTTCTGGTTGTCGCTGTCCAGCAGCGTGCGCAGCCAATCGTTGTACGCGTTCTGCGCACGGTTGATGTAAGCCGACAGGCGCTCGGTCACGATATTCATCTGACCATCGAACTGGCGCGCGTATTCCTCCAGGCCTCGCACCACGAAGTCCAGACCGACCTGACCCTTCTCCAGGGACTTGTCGAGCTGTGCGAGCGTCATGTTGTTGGCACGCGCGAAGATGGCCACCGCGCCAGGCAGTCGCTCGGCCAACTGACCGCGCAGTTCTTCAGCCTGCACCTTGCCCTTCGAGAACATCTGCTCGATCGCGCGGAACGCACCCTGGGTGTCGTCCAGGCTGAGGTTGCGCGCTGCGGCGGCCTGCGACAGATTCTTGAACGCGGCGGCAGTCTGGTTGGCCGACAGTCCTGCAGCGCGGCCGGCGATGTCCAGGTTGACGAACTTCGGAGCGACGTCGTCGAACACCAGACCCAGGCGGTCGGCCTCGGCGCGCAGCATCTTGTAGTTCTTGGTGGCCTCGCCCTGGTCGCCGCCGGAGCCGGTCAGCAGGCCGGCGCGCAGGGACTGGTCACGGTTGGTCGCGGCGATCGCCTTCTGGACCGTCCCGATAGCCTGGTAGACGCCCACGTAGGCGGCCGCCAAGCCGAGGATCTGCCCGCGCATGCGCTGGTAGGTGCTGAGCGACTTGCGGCCCACGTCGTTGAACAGGCCGGCCTGTCGGGCGGCCCGACCGGTTGCCGCCGCGTTGCGGTCTTTGGCGGCCGTGTTCTGGTCGGTCCGGCGGGTATCCCCGTAAAGCTCCTCAGCGCTCTTCAGACGGGCGGCGCGCTCGCTGGAGAGCAGAGCTACCAGTCGCTCCCTACGCGCGTTGCTGCGGGCCTGTGCGGCGGTCTCGCGCTCGGTCGCTGCGGCGCTTGCCGCGCTGCGCTGCTCGATGTCCCGGCGGAGGGCGGCCAGTTCGGCGGCTCGGTTGCGCTCGGCGACGATCGAGTTGACGGCGCGCAGGCGGGCGCTGGTCTCCCTCTCGGTCTGTGCCTCCAGGCGGGAGGACGCCTCGGCTTGGATGCGCGCGACGCGGGCTTGCTCGCTGCGCTCCTCGATGTCCTTGCGCAGGGTGGCCAGGTCGGAGGTACGGTTGCGGTCGGCAACTGCCGAGTTGGCCAGGCGCAAGCGCGCGGCCGTCTCAGCGTCAAGCCGGCGCACCGCCTCGGCCGACACCTGGTTCTGGCGTACGGCCGCTGCGGTATAGCGTTCGAGGTCGGCTTCGGCGCGAGCCTGGGCCGACGATGCTGCATTGGTTGCGGAGCTGAGCTGATCGAGGCCCGTGTCCAGTTTGTTGGCGTCGACGCCGGCCGAGGCCAGCGCCGTACCGGTCCGCTCGACGCCGGCAACCAGGCGCTGCAGCTGAGCCTGGCTGGAGGCGATCTCGCGGTTGAGGGCACGGAACTGCTTCGGGTCGCCGAACGCCTGGCCATCTGCAGCCTGGCGCGAGACGGCGGTCATCTCCCGGATACGCTGCGACAGTGCGACGACTTCCGCGCGCTGCCCCTTGTAGGTCTCCACCAACTTCTGACGGCGGGCGAGTTCCTGCTGCGCCATTGCCAGGTACTGCCGGTCGGCGTCGATCTCCTCACGCGTCCGAGCGGTGAGCGCAGACGAGGTCTTCGCCTGCTCTCGCTGGGCCGCCGAGATCTTGTCGATGTCCGAGGCGATGTCGCCGAGCGTAGCCTTCGAGAGGTTCTGCGCTCGGATTCGGAGATCAACGTCAACCGTCTTGCTAGCCATCAATTTTCTCCAAGGCGTTCTGGAAGGCTTTGT
>Ga0213825_1000151_pt1 | contig 53265 bp, 47 predicted proteins | sample MC6MC0900MG_FD_179896 | JGI IMG/M metagenome (GOLD analysis project Ga0213825, IMG submission 179896) | Enriched soil aggregate microbial communities from Iowa State University, Ames, United States - MC6-MC0900-MG | ecosystem: Environmental > Terrestrial > Soil > Unclassified | place: USA: Iowa...
CCTTCTTCGCCCTCTTTGAATGCTCGCACAATCTGTGTTTCTGTAAAACGTGTCTTTTTCATCTTATTACTTAAATCTAAACATTTATGTCCAGTTTTAAGCTGTTGGATTTTTTGGAACACTTACAGAGGATCAAAAACCAGTCTATAAATCCGTGAATGAAGAAATGGGATATGAAAACCTGCTATCTTTCCAGGAAAAATGGGGCAAGAATGGTGTTAATCCCACAAATTTTTGTGGGATTAACACCATAAACAACTAACTTCATCGAAAATCTAATAGTGTCTCCTCAGTACTCTTCAAAAACTCTTCTATGTTAAAACAATATCGTTTATAGACGTTTTGTTCATCACAAAAATAGGATATCTCTCCCTTTCCATCATTCAGCCCAATATAATACATAGGTGTAGGTGTCCCCCTCAAACGAAATTTAAAGCTTGAAAAACATTCCTCCAACTCGTTGTAATACCTAAACTGTTCGTCTTCATTGAAGAAAAATGATCTCTCATAACCGAGATCCCGTAATTCAGCTATAGATTTATTTTCATCATTAAGAACACCTAAATTTTTGACAGCCAATAAATCCCTAGCCTCATCAAACCACTCTACAACTTCAATGATATCCCACTCCCAGTTAAGAATATATTCGACTTTCTTATCTAATTCGTAACATATTTGAATTATTCCCCAGACTTCATTGGGGGGCAACTCTTCCTCGTATGGACTCTCCTTCTTTTCAAGATGAAAATACAATTTACCACAATTCATTTTTTTACTTATTTTTTATCAATTTTTTGTATTCTGAATTAGTCATAAAACCATCTCTTAATCAACCTTTAACAATACTACTTCTTCCATCTTTCATATCTGAATATGGAATAGGGTAACCATGCCAACCGCCAACGTTATCAGATTGAAATTCGTATATTTTTCCGTATTTAATACCTTTTGAATTTATATCATAAAATTCTGTCTCAAATTTTTGAACACTATTAACAGTTTTGCATCTCGCCCTTTTGCCCGAGCCAAAAGCTGCAAAAGTAAAATTAAATGCTGCATAACCAGTCTCATACAACGCAGTAGTCAAGACCCTAGCAATGAAAAATGGACTGTTGATTTCATCTTACAAACGGACCACCGGATTATATCCGAAAGTCTATAGAGTGCTTGCTAAAAATCCTCAATACTGATGTGATTGACCTCTATAATATGCACCGCCCCGTCCCCAATGTGTCATTGAGGATTATATACTGGAAAGCGTAGTCGATTGAACTGAACTTTCAGCAACCACAAAACTATCAGCGGGAAACGAAACCTCGTCTATTGCAATTATGCTAATATAGGCTGCCTTTTCTGTTTCTTTATTTAATATCAAGGTATGCACTTTTAAAATAAATTTTCATGTTGGCTCTTTGCTTCTTTCTCCGCAAAATTTCTTGTCCATCCGCTGCACCACTGCTAGAATAATAGTCACCACTTTTAAATTCCACATATCCATAAATAACTTTCTTTTTTGTAGAGTCTGGAATTTCTGATAGAATAATTTTTGTATCTGTGCACGGCACTTCAAGTCGAAAAATCAAACTGTCCTTTTGGTTATATGCGTAAGAAGGAAAGTCGTCGGATGCCAGCATGTGATAAAGTGTCGCCTTGCCTTTAACCATTTTAATTGAAAAGCCTGTCCCACCGAAAAGTCCAAACGCACCGTCAATGCCCAATGTGTCGCCTTGCCAATAGTAAAATGATTTAAAAACTGTGCTTTTATTGTCTTGCTCTTTGAGTGAGATACTCAACTTGTCGTCTTCGTAGAAGTCAAGCAACATACGGTTATTGTAAATTAAAATCTTGTCTTGTCCAGCGCCAAATTCGCTTATAGTGATATTTTTCTCTACTTCCGTCTTAATGTCCGGGTCAATTGTCAGTCCGGCCGTTGAATTGTCTTTTGTCGTTTGTCCACAAGCGCTAAGTATCGAGCAAAAAGTGATTATTATGATTAAGTATTTTGTCATTTGTGTTGTCTTTTAAGGGCAGCTACCTAATTTTTTTTCAAAGAGGAGGTACGTTGTATATTGGACAGCACAGATAATCTCAGGCACTTTGATAAAAATCAGCAAATAGATAATTATATCGTGAAGTCTCCCTCCCTTCAATGCAATTAGCCCTGGTTACTATCATGGCATTATACTTTTCAATCGGGCAAGGTTAATACACAAGCCTAATATACATTATTTATGCTGAATTAATATGTTTACAGATATTAACTTTCAAGATTATTACAAACTGTAAGACTAAGGTATGGGTTTGAAAGAATGGTTAGTTACGGGAAACTGTAGCTTTTAACTATTTACACAAGTGGGTAGACACATTTGGGTAGTATTTAATACCCTTTAAAGATATTGACAGAATATTATGTAAATTAACTCATTACGATGCTGATACGATAAATATCGATAGTGATAATATTTGCCAATTAAACCAACCGGATTAAAGTTAACAAAAGCAGTTTAGCTATTTTAATTATAATAAACATATGAAAAGAATTCTTCTATTTTTCTTTCTAGCAGCACTAGTGAGCTGCCAAAAGACGATCTTTAATGAGAATATTGACCATGGAACTCAAGCGAATGAACAACTGATCAAAGCGGGATCATACTTTTGGTCCAATGGACAGAAGGTTGCGCTATCCCCAGACAGCAGTCTTTATCTTGTTCAGCTCGCGTCAAGCGCAAATATCTCAAAAGTTGCCAAAGCAGGTGGCAAGAAAGTAGCGGTACTCTCGACATCAAGAATTTTGATCGGCAAGACGGATCTCGATGCTGATAATGTAATTTCCAAATCTGAAAAATCGGAAATTATAAGCAAAATACCATCCTTCAGAGTGCAAGAAACTCCTTTTAAACCAAATGGAAAAATAGTCTTCAAACCTAAATCTAATGCTGAATTGCCTAAAATCAAGGAATTGATCGGTGATCAGGTGAACATTAGTGATACAGTCAACTATGATGTATACACTGCAGATGTATCCGATATTGAAAATATACTCATAGTGGCAAACAAATTGTATGAATCTGGACTGGTAGAATTTAGTCATCCGGATTTTATTGCTCAATTGATAAAGACTTCTAATGACCCTTTTTATGCAAACCAGTATTACCTCAATCAAACAAATAATATTGATATCAACGCACCCGAAGCGTGGGCATTATTGGGCGCTACTACCTCCCAGGTGAAAGTTGCTGTAATCGATGACGGAGTTGAAGCACATGAGGAACTAACCGGTAGATTACTATCGGGATACACTCCTAAATCTTCTTCAGGTTACGGTGCTCCTACCGCTGGCTCTGCACACGGACAGGCCGTGTCTGGTATAATAGCTGCAAAACGCGACAATAACATCGGAATAGCTGGAATAGCGGATTTTGCCCGGATAATTCCCGTAAATATATTTTATGGAAATGAATCTTACTCGGATGTAGCTAACGCAATCAACTGGGCCTGGAATCAAGGTGGCGCTGATATCCTCCATAATTCTTGGACATATGACGGTACTCAGATACTTGATGTTGTTAAAAATGCAATCAACAATGCCTATACGAATGGACGAAACGGAAAAGGATGTGTAATTGTTTTTAGTTCCGGAAATTATCATCCTGACGGAAGTTCGGCGGTAAAGTTTAATGGTGTGGCATTCCCCGCAAACTTGCCAAATGTGATAGCAGTCGGTGCGGTAGCTAGAGATGGGGCAATAGCACTCTATAGCTCAAGAGGGCCGGAAATTGACCTTGTTGCTCCATCTGGACAAAATGGAGTTGGAGATGTATGGACAATTGACAGAATGGGAGCTTCCGGCTATAGTTTCGGAAACTATACTTCTACATTCTCTGGGACCTCGGCCGCCGCACCTGAAGTAAGCGGTGTAGCAGCGCTTTTATTAGCCAAATTCCCAAATCTCACTGCTGCCGAAGTGAAGAATCTCTTGATACAAAATGCAACTGATATGGGGCCTGTAGGATTTGACAATACTTTTGGATATGGACGAGTTAACGCATCAGCGGCATTATTGTCCGGACCGTCGGTAATAGACGGGCCTTCGCAAGTATGTACCGAGGGAATATATACCATTTTTAATCCAGGAACAGCAACACTTGAAGATGCAAGCGGAATTGCAACATTAACAGCTTTAGGAAATAATCAATGGAAAGTAACAAGAGTTGGTAACAAAGCAGGCTTTATAAAACTTAAAATTACCAATGCAAACAATTATACAACTGAAAAAACAATAGATGTCGGAGCAGCCTTTAACATTTCAGGAAGACCTATTGTTAATCCTGGCCAGATTTATACGTATACTGTTGATGCGTCTCTAGGGAATGTTGGCTTTTTTGTCGGCGGGGCAAGTGTAATATCGACAACTGCAAATACTGTTAGGGTAAAAATTCTTAATGCTCAAAATGGAGCTTTGCCATATTTTTATATTTCAGCAACTGCGCAAACCGCATGTGGCACATCTGAAGTTACTATATATCCTACAGTTCAAGAATATAATTAATAACATTGTATATGAGGCCTCAAATAGGTTATACTATTTGAGGCTTTTTTTTATCATATATTTCTTTTTACTTTTTTGAGGATAATCGTTTCAAGAGCTCATTATGAATAAGACAATATTTACCATCCTGTTTGTTTTAGCGGCTGCTGTCGGCTTTCCGGAAAGAAAACTGGACTTTTAACCTGATCTTTATTCTCCATTTATTTTATTCTTATTAAGATTTTAAAATCCAATAATGGAAGTTGCAGGATACGTCCCGGATTTATTGTTAGGATTTGATGACACTTTAATTTTCATGTTTACAGTGTCCAAGATAAAACTTCGGATATGGATATTTCTTTTTATCAAATGATTTACCGATTGGATTAAGATAACCCTTTGAAATCAAAATTTCTTCGCCAAGTTGGGGATTATAGCTGTCAGACTCCAGTATATAATACCAGAAAGATAGTTGTCAATATGATGGTAAAATATGATCAGCAAAAGTTAAACGCTACAGATAATTGCCGTTATAACAAATGTGCGCTTTGTCTTTATAGTGTCTTCCATAAAATTATTTCCTTTCTGTTATATTTACAATATATCCTCTTGTTTTTATTTTGATTGCGTCATAAATTACGCTGATAGTTTTAAACCCTTTATTCCCCGTATCGTTATACAACGCCTCAATAGTCTGATCTGTTAGTTTCCAATTTAAACTTTCTCCAACTAATTTGTATTTATTACCATTATGATTTGTGTTAGAATTAATACAAGTTTAATTTTTCTTCATATGAAAATTTATAAAATTCATTACTTTTGTTCAAATTAACTTATTGATGAAAAGAATTATTGCCATAATAGCCATTATTTGTCTATTAATTTCTTGTAAAAAATCGACCACTGAACCCGAAGTTGAAGTGATACAAAAAGGGATCGAGCTGGAAACGCTTATACCAGAAAGCCTGGGGTCGCAAGGGACCAAATTATTGGGACGTATACTGGCACTTAACAGTGAAAAAATTACGGAACACGGTTTTATGCTGATAACTTCCAAGGGGCTAGGCGTTGCTGACACGACTTGGCTAAAAATAACAGACCAGGCGGTGGCCGGTAATAATAGCTTATTGATAAAAAACCTTACTATTCCCCCTAGTGGTCAAGCCTTTCGCCTTCAATATTATGTGCAAACAAAAGATAAAAAATATTGGGCCAATACAACTGAATTTGTCCCCACCCCTATCAAAGTAAAAGCGCTAGAAGATAGCAAAGTGACAATCGGACAACAACTGATCGTAACTGGCGACTTTGCCAAAATTGACGATACCTTTCGTATCTATATGCGTTCTCAGAGTTCTATCGCTGCAGATCCTGTCCCCTATACGCTGAATGCCAACAAAACAAGTATTTCATTTGCTGTACCGCAAAATTTGAAGCATGGTAATGAAATTGATTTTATTCTGGCGGACAACAGGTATATGTCATCCTTCCTGGCAAAAGTTTCTGTCCTTGGAACATTATTGCCACCAGAAACTTATGAATATAGTTATAATGATGTCATCCGCTTTTACGGCCAGGGCCTGAGTTCGAATACCGATGCACCATTCCAGATCATCATTGGCAATAAAGTGCTTCCCTACAGTGTGGAATATCATTTAAGTGACCTACTGAGCGGACAAAGGGGAAAAGAATTTAGAATAGGTTACTTTAACGGTGCCGACACGATTATCTTTCCGAAAAAAATAAAACTGAATATCCCTTCTGAATCGGTATTCCAGTTCTATAACACATTTGCCCATCCTGGAAGTACCCTCCGTGTGGATGCAGCAAATTTAGATCAATATCTGCCCTTGAGTTGGGATAAGTCAAGGGTCAATCTTGCAGGCAAAACAGCACAGCTGCAAATATTATGGGGACAGGATGACAATCTGACGATAGGAAACGTTGCAGAAGGCAACTATCCTATTGAAATTCTTACAGATATATATAACTACACAAGCACGCAAAAACTCCGTGTTGAAAAACTTAAACCCACTGGAATAAGTACGGGGCCAGTAGAACCAATGGCCTTGATAAAAGTTTTCGGCAACTTTATGGAAGGTCAACGATATACTGTGGTAGAAAAAGATGGATACAGCTACGATAACATTGCACGCAATGGAAGTCTTGAGGTGTATGCTGTTTCAAATACAAAGGAATTCCAAATCGTAAAAATTGGGTACAGCAGTGACTGGAATCCCCCAACCTGGATAGATACCGATCTTAAAGTTGCGATAAAGTCTACAACCTTTACTGGGATTTCACCTTTGAGCGGCAACTATAATACTAAAATAGACTTACACGGCCAGAGTTTAAGGGGCGCTACTGTCCACATCGGTGAGAACGTCCTGTACCCATCGTTTGATGATTATGGAAACGCCTATCTTTACATGCCCATGTATATCCTGCCGGGAAAATATAAAATATCAATTTTTCAAAATGGAGAATGGTTCACTTCTGAACAGTTTTTCGAGCTAAAATATTAATAGAAATGAGACATCTATATGCACTGATTATAAGTATGATCATATGCTCTCTCTCTGCTTGTGGCAACAAGGAGCCCTTGTCCAACGAAGAAGCAATTATTCAGGAGCCAATTATTATTGAAACTGGTTCATTCTCCGGCATCACTGCTAATCAAGTCACCCTGCTCGCCACAGTAAAGAGCTTAAACAAGGAAACCATTTTGGATGCTGGCTTTATGGTAACCAAAAGCGACGCCAATGGCAAAAAATCTGCTGAAAAAAATTATAGTATAGGTAAGAATGCCCAAATTGGGGAAACATCTTTACTGCTGAAGCCTTCCGAAAATTTCGAACAGCGGATCAGTTATAACTATTATTTTTATATAAAAACCAACAATGCATTTTACAAAGGTGCTGAACGCAGCTTTACGCTAAATAATATCGCTTTTGACAGCCAGCCTAAAAAATATGCTTACGGTAAAGAAACAATTACGGTGACAGGTAATTTTGAAGGATTGGATTCCGATTATAGATTGAAGGCTTCCGGAGCATTTGACCTTTTTGACATCCCTTACGTAAAAAGCGAGGATAAAAAATCGTTGCATTTCGAGATAGGCCCATCACTCAATCTAAATAAGGGTACTGAAATCGAAATATCTCTGGTACGCAAAGGAGAAAACCCCAATGTCTACCAACAAAAAGTGTTAGCGATTGAGTTTTTGCCTAAGCTAGATCCATTGGCGAAAAAACGTTACTATCCATCAGATATTATCCTAATGTCGTCTACAAACCTCGGAAGGCTGCACGAAAATGATAGTCGAATTAAAATTTTGATCAATGATCTTGTCCTTCCATTTTCATCTTTCATCATACTCTCTGACCATAAGACATTAAAGGGAACCAGTTTTCGGATCGGCTATTGTAATGCAAAAGATACGGTATATTTTAAGGAACCGCTGGAACTGGTCCCAGCTGATGAAATGGATGCCAGCATGGCTCAAACAACAATACACCCGAGCGGGGAATTTTCACTGGAATCAAGAAATATGGCTTTGTTTTTCCCAGATATGGAAATGACCCTAGGAGGAAAGCCTATTACAGGTGGTTATGATTACAGGACGTATCTACTCAGTATGGCAGCTTCGCAGGTACCTACCGGAGAGCAGGAACTGGTCATAAAAAGTCGTTTCTATACTTATAAGTATCCACAAAAAATAAAAGTTCAGGAACTGGCTTGGACAACATTGGACCGTACTGGCGGTTTTTGGGGAGAGACAGTAATTGCTCAAGGAAATTTTATTTCGGGTAAACCATATATCGTATTTGACCAGGATGGAAAAAGTATTGGTGATGGTATTGCTCAAAATAATGAACTGAAATTTCAGATCACCAACTGGTTTGATCAAGTGAAAGCCATCAAACTTGGTTATCCAAAGAGCTATAATGAATATGTAATCATTGATAAGACGTTAAATTTCACGTCCAAGGGATTTACTTTCGATAACTTTTATCCTAAACGCGGAATGTCCGGTGATATCCTGACAATTGAAGGAAAAGGAATAGCCTACGCCAGTAAATTTATGCTGGGTGACCGGGATCTACGACCTGTGATCATCAACAACAATAAGGTCACTTTTTCGATCCCAAGAATAAATGGAACCGGGAAAGTACGTATCAATTATTATATGAATGAAAAACTATACCAGAGCGATGACTATTTTGAACTCTATTAAGCAGATAACTCACAAGAACATCTTACGCTACTGTTGCTTTCTTATTGCCCTGACGTTGGTATCCTGTGAAAAAACAAAAACAATCGACAATAGCAATTCTGTGGCAATCGAATTGGAGACATTGGAAGCGAAGATAATGTCGGAGAGTGAAATCCAGTTTGTAGGAAATATCAACAGCCTCAACAAAGAAGATATCCTGGATATGGGTTTTATGCTCTATGATCTCAGTAAGGATCCGCAAAACCCGATTGAGATAAGTATGGGAAAAGAATCTGCCAAAGTGGGAAAGGTCGCCTATGCTTACAAAGCAAAGACCAGCTTTGTAGTGGGTCAGTCCTATGGATTTAGCTTCTATGTGAAAACGAAAAAAGCCTTCTATAAGGGCGAAAGGATTACCTTTGAGGTAGACCTCATCCATATTGACGACGATAATTTACACTATGCAAAAATCGGTCAAAAGGCGACTCTAAGGGGTGATTTTGCACAATTGAATGGTAGTTATCTCATCAGTTTTGGTTCGGAGTCCAATGAAACTGTAACGTGTGAAATTGCAAAAAATAAATCGGAGCTTTCGTTTATTGTCCCTGCTCAAAATAAAAACCATGGTGACTCCCTTGAAATCTTTTTGCTTCATAAAAAGGAAAACGGCCTCGATCAGTACAGGCGAAAATTGTTAACCGTGGGTCTGCTCGGAAGCGTAAATAAACCGGCATCCAATACCTTTTACTATACCGATGCACTGCCAATCTCTGGGCTTGGTATTGAAAATCCGGTCAAGGGTACCTTGAAAGTGCTGATGAATGGAAAATCAATTGACTACAGATCCGGACTGGTATTTGCTGATTTTGGCCCCTTCAAAGGAAGCAATATCAAGTGGGCAATTGATTATGGAAATGAAGTGGTAGAGTTTGAAGAAGCAATACAATTCAAAGCACCTTCCCTGTCTCATCTAAAGTTTGAACCAAATGGATATCATCCCACTGGAATTATTATCATTCATGATTTTGATTTTTATAAGTACTACGGGACTATCCTTCCTGAGATCCGAGTGGGAACTCACAAAATTACAGATGCTCACTTTGGACAGCAAAGTCTACTTTTTGATTTAAAAGGTCTCTCCGAAGGTCAATATCCTTTGGAGTTCATATCGCCGATGTACTCCGTCAAAAGCGATATGATGATTGTGGTAAAAAAATTCGCCCTCGATCCCCTACCCCGGAAAGAAGTATATCATCTCGATCAAATGACATTGACGGGGGCATTTATACCTGGACAATGGTATGTGCTCTCCATTGGTCAATCGTCAGAAAACTTTGAAGCTAAATCGGCTACGGAGATCGATATTAAGATCCCTCGTGTCCCACCCGGTGACTACAAATTAAAATTGGGAGATGCTCCAGAACAGGACATAAAAATATTGGATCCGCAGTTTACGGATGTCAGCCCTAAAACAGTATCTGTAGGTCAAAATATAACAATTACAGGAAAAGGATTGAATGATGTCGATATGGTTTTCTTAAACAACTATGCATTCTTTCCTTCACATATAAATGGGGAAACAATCCAGCTCCCCATTCCCTACACCGTACTTCCAGGGAAGTATAAATTAATGCTGAGGTTCAATTACGATAGTAAAAATTTAGATACTAACCATTACATTGAAATCCTGTAATATTATGAAAAAAATTAATGTACATTCTCTTTTTCAAATCTTTTTCTACGCAGTGATGGGATTTGCATGGCTAGGTTGTAGCACGAAGGAGGAAATTATCCCTGATACCAAATCAATACAGATAGAAGCTCTTCCAGCAGGCAATGTTACGGCATCAATAGTGACTCTAAATGCCGAGGTACAGTATCTCAATGATGAAGTCATCTTAGACCATGGTTTTATGATCATGGGAGTAAACAATAGTAATCCTGAAAAGGTATCACTTGGAAAGACGGTGAAAGCTGGACCAATTAATTTGGAGTATAAATCCAAATCGGTTTTTGAGCTCGATGCCTATTATTCCTATTATTCCTATATACAGACTGAGAAACAATTACACCAAAGTAAATCCATATCTTTTACGGTTAAGGACTTTTGGGTAGATCAGCAAAGTGTATTACCGATCACCTTGGGTGACACGCTCCATCTAACCGGAAATTTTGAGCAGCTGAGCAACTATAATATAGTAAGGGTAAGCAACATGTATCCCCAAAGAGAACTCAGCATAGTAAAACGGGACAAGAAGTTTATGGATATTTTGATTCCCAAAGATCTGGGGAACCATGGCCAGAACATGACAATTCTCGTCAGTAAGTCTAACAACGGGCAGAACTCCAATTTTGGAAGAGAACAAAGTCTGGCCAACATCAAACTGCTTGGGAAGGTGGAATTCAACGTGAATGGCCCACATTATTTTGGTGATGATATTTCTTATAAAAGTTATGGAATCCGTTGGGGCGTTTCAAATTTTAACCTTATCATTGGCAACAGAAGCTTATCGTATTTTGATGACAATGGCAAAATAAACCTTTCTGGGCTTAATATAACCCAGCAGTCTATCCGTTTGGGATATTATAATGGCGTGGATACAATTATTGTCAAACAAAAGCTTGAACTGATCCGCCCCAATCAGGACATCTTTGAAACGACAAATGCTGTTGCACATCCAAGACAGATGAATACAATGCGATTCACCGATTTATTCCGGTATTTTGGATCGGATTATTACAACATGAAAATCTTTGTAGGTGATAGTCTTTCTTCTGGACTTTCCTATTATGGTCCAGATAGCATGCACTTTCAAATACCCAGTCTAGCCGATGGTAGTTACAAAATAACTATTAATACGCCGCAATACGGCAATATTGTACTTAAAAAACCAATAGAAATTAAGAAGTTAAAATATGAGATCCAAAATAAAATGCCCTATTATATCGGGGATGAAATCACGCTAAAAGGAAATTTCTTAGAAAATACCAATTACGTTATTAAGATAAATGATTTTGAGATCTTTAGTGGGGCCGCAAAGAATTCCATGTTAAAATTTAAACTTTGGAATGCGGACTTTGGGAAAGAAAGATTTCAAGTTGGCATTGGTGGCGGCGATTACTACCCTATTTATCCTGATGAGGGTGAAACAATTGATGTACCGGGTATTCGGATCGATAGCTTTTCACCGGCTAGCGGATATGCTGGAGATATTGTGACCATAACAGGCAGAGGATTTGCAAATATGTACAGTATGGTGAATGTTTTCGTAGGTGATGTATCTGCAAAAGTAATTTCATATAATAACACGTCTGTCAAAATATATGTACCTATCACAGTAAGGAAAGGCCTAGTACCTGTACGGATGATGTACTACATTCCAAGCGGCGAAGTGGTAGCATCACAAAAATTTGAAGCAAAATAAAATAAAGAATATTAAATACGATCAATTTTTTCGCTATTTTGACAAAAAACTGCATATGCCAAATAGCTATATTATCACTGGGTGCAATAGAGCAGGAAAAACAACTACAAGTTATACGGTTCTACCTGAGATTTTAGATTGAAGAGAATTTGTAAATGCTGACAATATAGCAGCAGGTATCTCTCCTTTTTAACCCACAAATTGCGGCTGTATCAGCTGGGCGTATTATGTTGGAACGTATAGCGGAATTAATAAAGTCCAAAGTTGATTTTGCATTTGAAACAACGCCGTCCACTCGAAGCTATAAAAATTTAGTAATCGATGCTCAAAAAATGGCTATTCAGTCACTGTACTCTATTTTTGGCTCGACTCACCTTCACTAGCTATACAATGTGTAAAGAAAAGAGTAGAAAACGGGGGACACAATATTCCATCTGATGTGATAGAAAGACGATATCATCGTGGTTTAGAAAACTTGTTTAACATTTATATTCCAATATGTGATCGCTGGTTGATTTTTGATAACATGGATTTAATACCCGAACTAATTGCTCAGGGTGATAAATTTGGAGAACTCGTTTCAAATAGCGAAATTTGGTCAACACTAAAATCGAAATACCATAATGAACGATAAGGTAAATATTGAAGATATCAATCTTGCTGAACGAATTCGTTTAGGAGTGCAAAAGGCTTTACGAAAATTAGCAGAAGAAAGTGCAGCAAAGGGTGAGAGCTTGGTGGTAAAAGTTGATGGTAAAATACAAGAAGTACCTGCAAAGGAACTACTTATGACTTTACCGAAATAGTTTCTTTATATCGAGACCTATCCCCCTTATAAAAATATAGGCTCCATCCTATGAGGTTTAAAATCAAAAAATGAGCAAAAAAAAGAAACCTCATTTTGCTTTAATTTTATCTTTATGCTTTAGACCAAAACAATGAGGTCTTAAGTTCAAATACAAAGAACAGAAGCTTAAAAACGGTTTTCTTCAATTGCATCTAACTAAAGAAGACTGAAAAACAACAGACCAAAAATGCATATCCACCGTTCTATCACTATTAACAGAAGTGATATATAAAATATCATTTAAGTCATCATAGTAACATGTGGCAAATTCATTATTGATATTAAAGAGGTTTTCTATTTCCTTTTCTGGAACTAGGACAGCCCTACCATTTATATTTGCTTTATGGATATATAATGACTTGAAGGGATTCTCCTATATTCAACTCAAGTTGTTGCCGATGACAACTTTAGCTAAGGTATTGGTTTGAAAGAATGGTTGTTTACTGGAAAACGTAGCTGAACAACTTTATAGACTATTCATAATCGCTAACTTGAAACGGGAATTTATAGGGATACTGCATCTCCTGAAGGTTTGCCATTTCGCATTCATAAAAGGCCCGCCGGTTCTCCCCTGCTTCTATCTGCTTTAAAGGTCTTTACTGCCCCCGATAAGATCGAGCACAACACCACAATAGTTGGAACGGAATTCAGATATATCCTTTCAATTGGTCACTGTATCCACACGACAATAAGTATATGCATCATGGTTAAGGGCGCCGGCGAGCGGAAAGAGAATAAGAAAACCGGCTGCTGTCGACTCACTGGGCACGACTAAATCACCATGATTATCTAGTGCAAAGCAAATAGTTTTGGTAAAGAATCTATTGACCAATACATAGATGTCAAGGTCTGTATTTCTGAAAGAAACAAAGTTTTGCGGTTCGGACTTAACTTTCCTCGTCCTTTCACGCACGATATTTCCTAAGGTATCAATTAGTTTGAAATGGATTTTATTTTTTTTGGTGAGCTCCAATGAAGTTTTGTAAAGATAGTGCAGACTATCAGTTTTATAATAATTAGGTTCAATAAAGTTCCATAGACAATATTCATTATAGGCTGCACTCTTCTGCTGACTGCCATGATTACGGCCTATCATTTTCTGGGGATAATTATCAAAGATATATGTCTCCTTCAATTCTACCTTCGAAACGCTATGTGCCGCAGCAGTTTGTGCTAAATACTTGGGCGATATGGAAGTGCAAGAGATACACAAAAAAATAGATATCACTGAAAATAGTGCAATGACTACAGTGTGCATATTGTAATGTTTTTGGATTTCTTTCATAAGCTCTTTTGTTCCGTATAAAATCCGATCAGTAGCAATAACAACAATGGAAATTTTATATATGAAGTTTTTATAGAAATTAAATCTACTTAATTTATCCGTCGCTTCCAACCATAGTCAAACGAACTGCTTTGGCACTTTAAAAAGAAATAACTGGTGTATATTTTAATGTTGTATTAGCTCTAAACTTACCAAATTTCCATTCAAATAATTGTGATCGCTTAAACATTTCCTACATCCTCGCCTCATGGCTATTGGGGCGAGATCTAAAGGAATTTGCATAGCCCGCTCCTATATCACTAAAAATATTGGTGCCGATGACAACATTGGCAGCTATTGACCGACTTTGATATTGCTCTGTGGCGGAATGTTGCAAGATATTAAATGTAATGTAAACTGCGTCAGTGTATAAATATTTATTCAGATCCAAAAAGTTTCTGCCACCACGTCTGCCTCGCTTTTGGCAAGATGCTGTTATGTGCAATAATTTTTTCCTCTTTCATTATTTCTGTCACGTCTTTAATTAAACCATCCACCATCGGAGAAAAGTTGCTGTACTTTTTATTTTGAACTTTTATAATATGATATGATTTCTTAGCTGTCTCGTCTGATGAGCTGTTTGTGCTAATAATCATTCGGCAAAGTTGTTCAATACAAGCTCTTACAATATTGCCGTTATCTGTTCCTTTTATTACGCGCTCAAGGATGTCAAGAGCTTTATTATTTTCACCAGTCTCAACATATAACTCTGCCAATTGTCGATTGTAGATGTCGGTTAGAAAATCTTTATCATTTTTTTTGATTGTCAATTTAAACGCTTCAATCTCTGAAACCTTGTCATCTGCATATTTCGCGTAGGTCCTATATAAACCTAGTTCTTCATAAGTCCAAGCTCTTTGTTGATTGGCCCATTCAGGTAATTTCGTCAAAAATAGTTCTCGTTCATTTGTCGAATAGAGAAAATATAGTTCGTCTTGAATTGGCAATTTGAAATTTCTGAAATAGGAATTTTTATTTTCTTTCCAATTGTCAATGTCTACTTGCGAATAAATACAACTTTCTTCCGATTCTCCAATATACTTTAACAGTTCAGTTTTCTTTGGGTTGTCCACTGTTTTTAAATATTGGTAAGTTTCTTTAATTCCTGCCGAAACCAAATATTCTCCATCAAATCCAATTCCGCTGTCAAAATCAATATTTTTAGCTTCAAAAAACAACCAAACGATTTCAGGTGAATTGAAAAGTGTCAGAATGAAGGCACAGAAATATAAATTATCAACATCACCGTCTTTCCCATGTTTTCGCCACTCCTTTTCTTCTGCAAAAAGACATTTTACAATTTCATAGTCCGTCTGGTTAAGGTCATTGTAAATTGCAATATTTAGTCTTAATCGGTCAAAGTGTTTTGAATTTATGGCGTCTTTGTCAAAGCGATAATTGTCCAGGAGTTTTGGATTCTTTCGGACTAAGTCGAGTTCGATTTTATATTTTTCTACTACTGTCACGGTGTCTTGTTATTACTGCGTATAACTCTCAAATATACACAATTCACCAAATTAGAATGGATCTGTTTCGATATTTTGTCAACTGCCAAAGTTTGCGCTGCAGCCTCATCCCGCATTTTGCCAATACAATGTTATCAGCAGTTATTTTAGCGGATTTTTAGAAATTTCATTATTAAACTGCAAAAGCTCAACTAATTTCTCAATAATTTCATTCACTGCTGAACTAGAAAATAAGATATTTTTACCATATACTTCATTTCTTATTTCAAAATTGCCATTGAAGGGGGAAATTATTGGTGTATAGAAATGATCATTTTTGATACCAATAACATTGCTGAACCATAAAAAATTGTGACTCAAGAAAGGATATAGTTTCCAGAAATGCGTTTTAATTTCTTTGATTAATTCAACACTAAATTCGATTTCCTTGTTTTCAATTCTCTCTATGAGGTTAAACCATCTCTTTTCCAGTATCTGTTTTTCAGTTAGCACCAATAAATCATTATAAAATGAATCAATTTCTACTTTATCTTGAATTGATAAGATGGAACTACCCTCTTTTAGCCAAAAATCAATAATTTCGGCAATTTTGTTTAATTTATATGTTATTAGAGTCGCAGTTACTAATTCTTTATTTTCAATTTGGAGAAAATATTCATTTGACGTCAAAAAAGTTGAAACAAGCGCTAATCTATCTTTATTTTTTGCCAACGCATAAAACTCAGTATTTATTTTTACATCATCAGATGAATTAATAAGCTTTACGCTTGAATTTATTTTGTCCAATTCGGATTGAAGACTTATTGTTAAATTCACGGCATTTTTTTTAAATAATTGAAGATAGCTCTCAAATATACGCAATTCACCAAATTGGAAAATAGAATTTATGGAAAATGCCAATTGCTGCTTTAGTTTTTTTGAGCTGATTAGCCAAGTAAAACTTGACCTCTCCCCTAAAAACTGGAGCATTTAAAAGTAGAGAATTCGGACTTGAATTACTAATTTTAAAAGGTAGGAAAAGCGATGAAAAAATCAAAAGCTCCTATTCTTACGTGAAAAGGTCCAACCATATATCCAGTCAAGCTGTTTAATTTGTTTTTTAATAAAAAAACCGATTAAACGATCACGAAACCAAGCTGTTATTGGATTGTTTTTTGTTTTGGTATTCCCTACTTTCCTTGCACTTCTTATTACTCTCTCTACTCTGGACTGACGTTCGGCCTGAAAAAGCTGAAAGGCTTGTGCATAGTCTTTGTTTAATTTTAATAATTCAGCAATTACAATCGTGTCTTCCAATGCCAATGATGCTCCCTGCCCAATATGTGGAGAGATACCATGTGCCGCATCTCCAATAAGACAAACCCTGCCTTTATACCAATGCAAAAGCTTGGGCACGTCATAAATAGGATATGCAATAATTTGATGGCTATTTTTGATTATTTTGGAAAATAACGGATCGTCATGCTGATGAATGTTTGCCAAATAGTCCTGAATTTCGGTATTTAATGTTTTTTCTACTTCTTTTGGCTTCGGTTCCTGTTCCCTAAAATAGTTATTAAACCACCAAACTTCACCTTTGTCGGAAACTGAATAAGTAAAAAATCCCCTTTCACCAAAGTTCATTCGTATGCAATCCAACGGTTCGGAAAGTTCGGGAAGATTTGCATAACCACCGGTAGAAATGACTTTCGTATACCTAATGACAGAAGCATTCGAAAATAATTGATTTCTAACCTCGGAAAACATTCCGTCACAGGCCAACATAATATATCCAGTAACCATTGTTCCATCAGCAAAATATGCAGTTACCTGTTCATTAGCCTCATGATATCTGACAATTTTTTTGTCGTACCATATTTTTATCCCGGCTGCCTTAGCAGCTAACCGAACGTATTTATTGAGGTTTGCTCTTTTGATCTGAATTGTTTCTACACCGTATTGTTGTTTCTGATAGGCCGTATCGAGTTTTGCTATTTGCTTTCCTTTAGAATTGAAAAACTTCATTGATCCCGGGGTATAATCTTTCTTGAGCAGTTTTAAATCAATAAATTCTTTCAATACATTCAAACCATTGGGTGTAAGGCCCAAAAAGACTCCCTCTTTGGCATTGTCTTCTGATCTCGCTTCAAATATTTCAACATCAAAACCTATTTTCTTTAGTTGTAAAGCTAGTATGGGCCCAGCTACGCCAGCACCGATAACGAGTACTTTTTTATCCATTGTTTTCCTCTCTTATTTTTAATCCGAATATCAGTAGGAAGTTTAATGCAAAAAAAATGGCCACGCGCACATAATTTAAATTGCGCCATTGAGCTGCTTTTTCCTGTAAGTTTATATCAAGGGTATCACTATATGGTAATTGCTGGAATTCCGTGATAAGAGGCGCGAAATACGTTAATGTCCATATCCGAACTGCAATATGCGCAACAAGAAGCGGTAACATTAATTTTCTACGATTCTTTATCCTCCAGTTAAAAATAAACGCTGTAATAAATACCGTTTCATGAATTCCATGGATTATTATCCAAAACATTTTAAAATCCAATCCGTAAGGATTTTGAAAAAAGATGAATGAAGAAGGTGGGGCTGCTGTCCATGCAGGAACCATTATAGCAGTTTCCCATAACTGGGCTCCATTCATAATAAAGTAAGCACAGATTGAATAAAATAGCCATTGAGTAGCTTTCGGGTATTGGTATGTGTTTCTCATTTGTCTAAACTTCTTAAATTTATTTCTTACATTACCGCACTTGGCAAAAGTACCGCGCTATCAAAAAATACGCTGGCAAAAAAAGGAGTTAAACTGGTAAATTAGGGCGTAAATGGGATTTGAATTGAAAAATGAAAAAAAGGCTTTTAAAATAGCCTTTGATGAAAATGATCTTGGTGATCATGGTTTTAAAGAAAATACTTTTAAAACGAATATTCCTTTTGGACAACTAACTGCTAAACAATGGCTTTTTGACGGTATTAAGATCTTATATTCCGAAACTGATCTTGATAAACCGACCGAATTGGATTGGAAAGGAGATTCAGAGCTGGTAACCATGCATTTTAATTTGCAAGGAAGAACTTCAATAATACAGGACGGAATGAGCAATACCTTTGAATTAAATGGTAATCAGCACAATTTATTCTATGGTACCAAGGCTAATGGTAAAATGAAATTTGATGGTTTGCAGATGAAATCATTTATGATACAATTTCAAAAAAATTCTTTTTTAACAATATCAAAAGATGGAAACGAATCCCTAAAGCAGTTTGCTGATAAAATAGTTTCGGGAACTCCGGTTGCTTTTTCAAGTTCTAGTCTAAATATTGACCTGCCAATACAAACCTGTATCCATTCGATTTTGAGTTGTGATTATTCCGGTGGATTAAAGAGACTGTTTCTTCTTTCGAAAACTATTGAGCTACTTGTTTTGCAAGCAGAGTCTTTAAATAATCTGCAATCTTCAAAATCAATATACATAAAACATGATTATGATAAAGAGCGAATTGTATACGCCCGTGACTATCTGGTTAAAAATATCGGATCACCCCCAACCTTAATAGAACTGGCAAGAATAGCTGGGGTGAACGAATACAAACTAAAACGCGGGTTTAAGGAAATATTTAATCAAACTGCTTTCTCCTATTTAGCTGACCTACGTTTGGATCTGGCAAAAAATGACCTATTGGAGGGCAAAAAGCAAGCCACTGAAATAGCGTTTGAATTGGGATACTGTTCCTTACAGCACTTCAGTAAGGCTTTCAAGAAAAAGTTTGGCATGGCGCCAAGTAAAGTCAGACGTTAATGTAAGGTAACCTCCAAAAATGCAAACAGTACATAGTCCCTTCCCTAAAGCACCTATCCTATTCTTAGAGAAATCCAGAGCAACTTGGTATCAAATAACTGATTAACATATTAAATTAGATTTTTTATATCTTTGTATCTTATGCAAAGACAACTATTCACATATTATAGTTTGACGATTGGAATGATTGCCTAATTCCGGGTGTCTTGTTTCTAAATCATCGGTTTGGTAGTTTACGTATTACCAAAGACGATTGGCATGGAACAAGCCATTCGGATGACAGAGAATTAAGCAATTTTATTTCATCATTTTAAATTAATAAGAAGTGAATAACTTATCATTATATGGTTGGAACGATACGCTGTTGCAACTCAAACAAACTTCGCAATATAAACATCTTTTTCATGGTCGTGTTGCTGCGGTGAACAAAACCAATTATGAGGTCATTGCCGAGAGTGGTCGGCTGTTGTGCGAACTGGCAGGTAATATGCTTTATGGCCGGTCATCGTTTGAACTTCCGTGTACCGGTGACTGGATTATTTTTCAACCTTTTGAAGATAACAAAGGAATAATCGTTGATGTTTTACCACGCAACCATACGTTATACCGAAGGAAGAGTGGTTCGCAGACTGACAGGCAAGCTATAGCATCCCATGTTGACAAGGCATTTATTGTACAAAGTCTTGATGCCAATTTCAGCGTTCGACGAATGGAACGATTTATGGTTCAAATCGTGGAAGAAAACATTCATCCGATATTGATCCTCACTAAATCAGATTTGGAGTTCAATCGCCATAAAGTGGAGGAATCGCTGAAACATATAGAACGTCAAATGCCAATACTTTTCACAAGCATTCTTTCTCCTGAATCAATACTTACAGTGCGAAAATTTATCAAGCAGGGAGAATCGATTGTATTTGTGGGGTCATCTGGAGTTGGAAAAAGTTCTTTGATCAATGCACTGTGTGAACTGACAATATTTTCCACATCTGAGATAAGCAAATCATCAGGTAAAGGAAGACATACCTCGACTCGAAGAGAAATGATATTGATGAAGGATAGTGGTGTTTTAATAGATACGCCCGGTGTTAGAGAATTTGGTTTAGCCTCAGACAATTCTGAAACATTATCAGATATATTCGAGCTTGCTGATTTTGCAGCATCCTGTCGTTTTGAAAATTGTAAACATGTTAATGAGCCTGGCTGTGCTGTTGTAGAAGCTGTAAACAACGGTCTTTTGGAACTTGAGATATACAATAGTTACCTCAAGCTGCGGAAAGAATCCTGGTATTTTTCTACTTCGGAGTATGAAAAACGTAAAAGGGATAAATCTTTCGCTAAAATTTCAGAAGAGGCCAAGAGATTAAAAAAGCGTTAACCATTTACACAATACAGGCGTTCCTCTCAATAGTTGAACGCCTGTATTATGCAGTCTATTTATCATAGCGCTGAATAAAAAGATGGAGTTTTACTACGGGACCGTCTTTCCCTAAACGGCAGCCCGCACCATGAAACTAGTAATTGAATCCACCAATATGTCCCGAACGATTCCTACTGCTCCTTTGTTCAAATTCATCCATATTTGGAGAGAACTGATATCTGAAGTCATCTATGAAAGCGACATAATCATTCAATACTTTCCTTATAACTAGTTTAATCATGTTGTTTCAAGATACAAAATAGTCATGGAAATTATAGCTACGGAGTTATATATTTTGTCTATTTAAAACCTCTTTTGTAAATTAAGCAGTTAGTTAGCCAAATCCCATACAAAGTTAAGAGATGGCCTTTAAAAAAGACTATTATTTGATGCTTCACTATGGGAGAAATTTATTTTTTATGAGATGGAAATGATCATTTATTGTGGGATCCAGGCTAGCGGAAAGAGTTCTTTCTACAAAGAGAATCATTTTAATAGTCATGTGCGGATTTCGATGGATCTTCTGAATACGCGCAATAAAGAAAATCGGTTCATCAAAACGTGTTTGGAAACCCAGCAAGCCTTTGTAGTAGATAATACAAATCCAACAAAGGTAGAACGGACAAAGTATATTGAAATAGCTAAAGCTTATAAATACAAAGTTATCGGCTACTATTTTAGCTCTAGCCTGGAGTTCTCGCTGGAAAGAAATAGCATGAGGATAAATAAAGAAAGAATTCCTGATATCGGCATCCGGGGAACGCATAAGAAGTTACAGATACCTGCTCTCGAGGAAGGTTTTGACAAATTATATTATGTGTCATTAAATGAAGAAGGATTTATAATTAAAGACTGGCAAAATGAAGTTTGATGATTTAGATAAGAAATTACGTATTTATGAGACTTATCAGGACAGGCAAGTCTTACCTGGGATGTATATCGTAGCACGGATAGATGGTCGGAATTTTACGAAACTGACAAAAGAAAAACATGCTTTCCAGGCACCATTTGATGAGAAATTTAGGGATATGATGGTCGAAACCGCCAAGCACCTCATGTGCTGCGGGTTTAATATGATATATGGGTTTACAGAAAGTGATGAAATCTCTTTGCTATTCCACTTGCATGAGAATACATTCGGGCGAAAAACCAGAAAATTGATTTCTATATTGGCAGGTGAAGCAAGTGCCAAATTCTCATCTATGCTGGGTGATGTCGCTGCTTTCGATTGTAGAATCTCCGAATTGCCAAATGCGCTACTTGTGGAGGACTATTTCAGATGGCGGAATGAAGATGCTCACCGGAACGCGTTGAATGCACATTGTTACTGGAATCTAAGGCGAGATGGGCTTAATAAAAATGAAGCTACCAAACGAATTGAAGGTCTAAGTGTTTCCATGAAGAACGAATTGCTGCATACGTATGGTATAAATTTTAATGATCTGCCGAACTGGCAAAAAAGAGGAATCGGAATATATTGGGAGAATGTGAAATCAACAGGTATTAATCCTTTGTCGAATGAAACAGTTGAAGTTATCCGGAGACAATTGACCACCGATATGGAACTGCCCATGGGGGACGCTTATAATCGTTATATCGCTGAACTGATTCAAAAGAATGAAGCCTTATGAGCTGGAATATGTAGTCAATATTAGGACATGTTGCAACAAGACTTACAATATCCATTATGTTTCCCATAGATCATGAATTCACAATGGTATACGCGCTGTACATACTGCTATTTTGCTATATCGTCTATAGGCTTGTAATTGGGGGCAGAGGTGAAAAAGTTCGACTGATATGTATTGTGTCCATTAGCCTTGTACTTAATATTTTTCTATATATAGATCCCGCGAATTTTCAAGGTGGAGCATCATTAATTGTACTATTTTACTCATTAATTATTTGGGCATGTACGGCTCTAATAACAGTTGTAAATCGCATTTTTTCAAGTTGGAGAAAGAAAGATCAGACATTATAATTATGGAAAAAGAAACACAAGATTACATTATACAGCATTATCTTCATTTGATGTCTTCAAAAGAGAAACTTGCGTATAAACATGCACATTCACTTTTAAAAATAGATCAAAATGAAGATATTGATAAAATAAAAAGAGTCTACTTTAAAGCTGGCTGGCTGACCAAAGATAAAAGTGCATTAAGTTTATTAGATAATGGTCTAGAAAAATTTAATGAAAATACAGCTAGACGCATTATACGGGATCATATTTCAGAAATATTTTTTAATTACTGTCCTAATTGTGGAAAGTTGGCAAGGACACCCACCGCAAAACAATGTCGTTTCTGTTATTACGACTGGCATTGAATTGACTAACTTAATCTAAAATGAAAATCCATATTGTTAGCGATCTCCATAGAGAATTTGGATACAACGATTTCAACCTGCGTGAAGCTGATGTTCTTGTATTGGCTGGCGATATTGACTTAGGTGTAAAAGGAATTCATTGGCTCAAATCACTTTCTTTGGATATACCTATCATTTATGTGCTGGGCAATCATGAATACTATAAGGGAGCTTATCCGAAGACTTTACATAAAATTAAAGATGCTGCAAGCAATTCGAATATTTATGTGTTGGAAAATGAATCTTTGGAGATCGACCACGTTTGTTTCCATGGCTGCACACTCTGGACCGACTTTTCCTTAAAGGGCAATCCTGCAGTATATGGATCCCTATGCCAAAGCCGTATGAATGATTATAAGAAGATCAGACTAGGTGACAATTATGCCAAATTGAGAAGTATTGATACGTTTAAGATCCATCAAACTTCCAGACAATGGCTCGAGAAAAGTCTTAGCACCAGCCAAGCGAAACATAATATCGTAGTAACACACCATGCGCCAAGTATAAGATCCCTTCCTAAGAGATATTTAGACGATCCCATCAGCTCCGCATACGCCTCGGATATGGAAGAATTTATCGTAAAGCATCAACCCTCCTATTGGATTCATGGTCATATACATGATCCAGCACGCTATACAATAAGTGACACCGAAATCATTTGCAACCCGCATGGTTATATTAATGAAGCTTATAACGGATTTAATAACAGCCTTATTATTGAGATATAAATCACCTTCTTAAATCAATAACTTCTTGTACTCTTCAGCCGGATTTTGTAGATTCAAAGCATAAGCCATAGCATGAAACAGATCATAAAATTATTCCACATTTCTACCCTTACTATCCTCGTTGTTGGGTGCAAAGATCCATCGCGCACAAAGACAATGGATTTTGGTCTATTTACGCTTGAAGTTCCTTATAAATGGCAGCAGGTCAAACAAAACGGAATAGACAGTTATGTAGGCGCTATTGCTGTAGACAACACGGATACGCTTTACTTTGATCTGGGTATGTATTCAAATAGTTTGACAGAGCATAACATAGAAGTCATTACAAGGCAAATGATGGAGGAAAGCGCAACAGACTCTTCGGACTATATTATTGTAAAAGATATGCCGATACTGGATTTTGATCTCGATGCCGATCTATACAGAAAACAAAATGTATCCTGGGATACCATCGATAACAGAAGAGCCAAAATCATATTTCCTAGGATATCCGGGAAAGGTACCACTGGGATATACATCGGCAGCCTATGGGGAGACTCTTCAAAGGTCCGATTTAATCTTTACGGAGCAGATCTAAAAACGCAAACAGAAGAGGATCTTCTCAAAGCGATAAAAACATTGAGATTCTACAAACGTAATATAGATAATGAAGAGAATTAACGCTCCCCTATTTGTGCATCTCTGTTTTATGGCTTTGACATTTTATGCATTATTAACAGACGGTGATTGGCTGAGGTATTTTACGGGGAGTTTAGATTTTAAACTCACTATTTTCGGTTTGCAAACAACTGCATTGGTCTATGCCGGTTATGTACAGGCTCATAGAAATGGTAAAATATATTCGATAATGCGTCCGGGGTTAATTGGACTAGGAATACTGATATCATGTGTACTCCTATCAGGAAACTTCCAGTTTAATAAAAATATCGGAATTACAATTGTGTGGATTATCTTAGAAGCTTATTATATATCCTATGAAATTTTAATCGGTGATCTTATTGAGAAAATACCTTTTTTATTAAATCTCAACTACGGTTTCCAAGCTCAATGCATTTATGTTATTCTTTCCGGCGTATTTCCATTGATTGGCTATACTGGCTTTAAATTGAAGAGAGTACTTTCAACACCTAAATAGGAATCTATGGAAGATAATTGCGATAAATATGGATTTTCATGTACTATGGGACCAAAGTTAAGGGAACTAGTGCAAATCCAACTTGTTGATGAACTAAATAGTTTATTGGGCATGAGCATCAAATTTGATTTCGACTGGTCGAAATCCTGTATCGAGGGACATAATGGAATGTTTCTGGATGGTAGTCTGGAAAATTATTCAGGTATTATATTGATCGACAAACAAGCATCAATTAAAGCAGATGGTTGGATGGACTTTATTCAGGAAGGAGATTTCTTCCTGGCTTATTGGGATCAAATAACAGTTTGGCTTAATAATAAGGAGCTATTCTCAAAAGATTTTGGGATCTCTGGCTTTGCCTTTGATTTAGTTCCTGAGGAATTACGCTGGCATCTGAAAGAGGTCAGAAAACACTAAAGAAATGGAAAACTTAAACGAAAAAGTTTGGTATGCATGTTATGGTTCCTGCTGCAAGAAAGGTTTCATTTATAGGCATGCCGGCCCTGGTGTACTAGAGCTTTTCGACCTCTTCAACAGAGAGTCCTGTGCCCCTAGCAATATCAGCTATAGGTAGCCCCATTTCCTTAAATGCTTTAGCAGTCTCAAGAGCTTTTTTGCGCTCCCCTTCAGCTTTACCTTCCGCTAGACCTTTAGCTTTACCTTCTGCTAGACCTTTAGCGTGACCTAAAGCTTCTCCAGATTTCTTGGCCGAATTGAATGTGCTCTCAGCATCACGCTTATGTTTTAAACTTGCCTCGTATGACATTAGTTCCTCCTCCGTTAATTTACCTATCTCTCCTATCTCAAAGATAAGACCAAATATTCTTTTATCCAAAAATGTTGGCAATCTATCCATGGTACTCAAGTGTTTAAGTAAGTACAACCACTGATCCATAACTGTCTTTAGTTCCTCTGGCTGTTTATTAAACAGGGGAAGCGAAATCATCTTATATCCCAATTTATCATAAAATATTTCTTTGGTCAATTTGTCACAAAGCGCGACATCATAAAAATAAGGATGCTCTGTGATACGGGTTACACCAGAACTTCCATTTGCATCCATATTAAACTCCAGAATACCGATAAAGTAAACTTCCGGCAGGTAATAATCACTGCCCTTCTTTCCTCGCGCTAATTGCTTATTGATGAGACGCGAGGTATAATACACGGCGCGATCTTTAAAAAACTGCTGGAAGAGCTGCTGCATCTCGATGATGAAAACCTCGCCATCGCTGCTCATACAATGTAAATCGAATACAACCCGACGCATTTCTTCATAATCGCCATCATGCTCTACAGGCTTGTATCTCAGATCTGAAATTATCTTCTCTCCCTGAAACAAGCTATTGAGAAATTCAATTAGTAAGACTTTGTTGTCCTCTCTACCGAAGTAAAATTTCCAACCGAAATCGGTACGCGGATCTACATACTTACCAAGGTGTTTTTTTGATCTTGCCATAATTTTTGCCAACTGGTTATCAGTCAAATATATAACAATAAATCGAAAAACTAAAATAATTAGCAAAATAAATATTAGGGTAAATCAATAATTGGGTGTCATCTGTCCAACTAATAAATAGAAAGATTACAATCAATTTCGGACATGCTTATTCATAATATTCGATTTTTCTTTTTATTAAAAGCCCACCTTCAAATTCGTCCTTAGGATTTCTTTTAATAATTTGTTTTTGTTCAATCCAATTTCCGTAATTATCGTAAACATATGAATAGCTTGATGTTTCAATTGTTGGCCTTTCTTCGGATTTGTTTTTTTCTTCTTCTAAATCACCCTGTGAATTGTATTTATAACTTATTGTTTCTTTAAAATATGAGGATTCCAAACCTATGGGCTTATTTAAATTATCATACTTTATATTAACTATCCCTGATATATTGCCATCAAAATTTTCAGTCTTTTCTTGAATCATATTTTTATTGGGATCAAATATTTTAACAAGAATAGAAGCTAACAAAAACTCCCTTTTTGTCTCGTCATATTCGTAACGCTTTTGTGTTTCGCCATTTCCATTATAAAAATAATCCGTATACGCACTCAATTGGTTCAGATCTAACTGATTGTCCTTATACTGATTTTCAAGCTTCTTGGTCAATTGCATTTGTTCATTATAAGAGAACAAAATCTCCTCATATTTATCACCTGTAATGGAACCAACTCTTTCTATTTTATAGAGTTTCCCTTTTTCATAGACATATGTTTCATTTAAATTGCGGCTAGTTTTACCCTTAGTTTTGTCAAATTCTTCGGTATATATTTTCGAAATGGTTCCATCTACATTATATTCTTTATATTGATCCAGACCTTGCTTGTCTACTCTGTTAATAGGTCGTCCATCTATTCCATGGTAGGTTATTTCTTCTGTTTTTATCTGGGGTTTAATTTTCGTTGTGTTTTGCCCTAAAGCAAAAATGCACAGTAAAAACATTGATGTAAAGACCGTTATTTTTTTTTCCATATAGTATTTTTTATGACCTCGGCAAATATGTAGACTCACTGAAGCTACATAGCTCGCTCCGATATGGCTAAAGATATTGGTACCGATGATCTCTCCTAACTAAAAGTGGATATTGCGCGCTCACGAATCTCCGAAACATTCAACCCGGCCTTTTCCAACATTTGTGACGCCTGCTGCTCGATTAAATCCTTTAACAGGACAAAGGTCTGGTCAAATTGGACATGTTCTGCCAATTACAAAAGATAAATCATACTCAACTTCTTCCCAGGCAGAGATATCAGCATGATTGTGCTGTAGCTGTACCTCTAACTTGTCAATGGCATTGGCGACCTTGGCCTCAAAGGTTTTCTTCTCTTCAAATTCATTGCAAAGATCATAGATCTCTTGTCCGTTACTTATTGCCAGCATTTGCCTGATCTTGAGCATAGCCTGTTCTTCATTTTGCTGATGTTTTTTTTATTAAATATCTATATCGATCTATATTAACCAATACATTTGGCCAGGCCCATATAAACTATATAAGGGACTGGCTTCCTGTATTACCATTGAAAAGTGTATTTATTACTAATCGTTATCTTCTGTATCTTCCTCAATTTCGATCTGTGGCGGGATGAGCCTGTACATTACGGGGGTTACAATCCTTGATAGGATTGTTGAACTTATAAGCCCGCCAATAAGTACAATCGCCAAGGGGGCAATAAGCGGATTGGGGTTTAATGCAATAGGTATCAATCCGCAGATAGCGGTAATAGATGTAAGCACAACAGGTAAAAACCGTGTCTCGCCCGCTATATGGATAGCTTTATCCAAGGAGTGGCCCTCAACCCTAAGCTGGTTTGTAAAATCCACGAGGAGCAACGAATTCTTGACCTGTATTCCCGACAACCCGATAAAACCGATGATAGAAACCAAGGACATCGGATTGCCGGTTAAAAGCAACGCTATCGCACCGCCCAATATACCCAACGGGATAATAGATAATACGATAATAATCCCCTTGAAATTCTTAAACTGTAAAAGGAGCACGCCTATAAAAAGGAAGCCACTTAATAATATGACCGAAAGAAAGTTGCCTCCCAAGGCATCGCCTTCGGACTCGGCCTCACCCGACAATTTATAATAATACCCCGGCGGAAGCTTTAATCTGTCAAGCTGTGGAACGATGTCCTTTAAAATATCATTGGCATACACGTGGTCTTTAGTCAATGATGTCACTTTGGCAAACCTCGATTTGTTAAAATGGTTGATTGCCGTCGGAGATGTTTCAAAACCTATTGTAGCAATCTGGTCAACCTGTATCGGTGTTCCCTGGATATTGTTGACATAAAGTCCTTTGAGCACATTGAGATCTGAAAACTTTTCTCGTGGTAGGGTAATGATCACATTCCTTGAATCGCCGCGGTCGTCGATGTAGTCACCAACATTTACGCCGGCTACTGCCATGCGGATAACCATGTCTACATCACTGGTCAATACACCAAGGGTGCGCGCTTTTTCCTTGTCTATCGAAACCTTGACATCTGATTTGTACGAATTTAGCTCATTGTTCACAAAGAAGGTACCGGGGTGCTTCCTTAAAATTTCCTCTACCTTAAAAGATAGGGATCGCAAAGTGTCCTGATTATCCCCGAAAACTCTGACCACAATGTTCGCCTCAATCGGTGTGCCCTGTTCAAAATCCTTTACCTCAATTCTTGCATGGGGAAAATCAATGAATTTTTTTCTAAGAGTCTTAATCAGTTCCTGTTTAACTTTTGGGCCGGTATCGTCGCCCAATTGAACAAATATTTGTCCAAAATCGGGCTTAATGTCCTGCTGGTGTACATTGTAGTAAATCTGCGGATTACCTTTGCCGACATTGGAGGTATAATACACGATTTCCTTATGGTTCTTCAGTTCCTGCTCCACGAGTTTGGTGACGCGGTCGCTTTCAGGGATGTTTGCCTGCAATGGCAGCTTGATATTGATCAGGAACATTGGCTTTTCTGATGTTGGAAAAAGCTTGAAGCCTGCCAATGGAAAGAGGGCGAACGCAAAAACACTCAGCGCGATTGAGATCCCTATGGTTACTTTTGGCCATTTGAGTGCGATTGGCATGATACTGCGGTATGAATAGCTCAAAAACTGCTGTAGCTTCTGCAGGAAGTAATTACCGCCGGTATGTGCATGGGGTTTTAATATACGGCTGCCAAGAAATGGAACCAAAGTAAGCGCAACCAGCATGGATGCCAATACGCTTGTCATTACCGCCATCGGCAAGCTTCGGAGAAATTCGCCTGCCGCATCAGGTAAAAAAGCAAGCGGCAGGAACGCTATGACCAAAGTAGCCGTACATCCTACAACTGCATTACCTATCTGCCTTGTCCCTTTTAACACGGCATCCTTAATGGAATACCCCTCTCTTAACCATCTTTCTATATTTTCGACAACAACAATACTGTCGTCTACCAGCAGCCCCAATGCCACCACCAGGCCAACAATACTTAATTGGTTGAGTGAATAGCCCAGCATGTTCATCGCTATCAAACCCAAAGCGAGTGATAACGGAATGGAGATCATAACAATCAATGACGCCCTGAATCCCAGTGGCAACAACGTGATAACGACCAGCACGATCGCCAGCGCAAAATCAAATCCCAGATGTCCCAAACGTTGGGCAACCATGTCCGCCTGGTCAAAATTTTTGATCATTTTTATATTTTCCGGAAGTCCTTTCTGGAATGCTTCCAACACTGGCATATACTCTTCCTTGACCTTGCTAATATTGACATTGTCTTTCATGGCGGCTGTCACGAGCACACAGCGGTGGCCGTTAAGTCGGGTAATATGGTTGATGGTACCATCCTTATAGCTAACTTCGGCGACATCTTTTAAATAAATAATCTTCCCATTGGCGTTATATATAACTGTATTGGCGACGTCTTCGACGTTCTTGAATTTGCCGCTGGTCTTCACGTTGAAAACTTTGGTATCGAGGTTAACGCTCCCCCCTGGGATATCGGCAGCTTCACTTTGCAAGCTCCCGACAACAAGATTTAAGGGTATCCTTAGCTGGGCTAGCTTATCCAACTGCATGTCTATGCGTATCTCCTGCTCAGGAACTCCGGTATACTTAACTTCCTTAAGGTCGGTAATCTTTTCCAGCGCTGTTTTAAGCAGATCGGCTTTGTCCCTAAGTTCTTTAGCTGATGCAGCATTGGAAACCAAAGCCACTTGGATGATCTTTACATCGGAGGATGCTACTTTTTCCGTTTTGATCAGATAGATGTCTTTTGGGAGTTCACTGTTCTTTAGCGCATTTATTTCGGTAGATATCTCCTGGTATTTATTGTCGACATCGACGCCATATTTGAATTTAGGCTGTATTACGGCAACACCGTCTTCAACAGAAGTAAGTATCTTTTCTATATTTTCAAGCCCGTATATTTTATTTTCAATCGGTTTTACCACCTGTTCTTCCATGTCTTTTGGACTGGTTCCCGGGTAAATGACCGTGATCACATATTGCGGCGGATGCGTTGTCGGATCCTCCGATCTCGGCATAGTAAACAGCGTGAGCAACCCCACTACGGCGAAAAGAACGAACATGATCAGTGTGAACTGATAGTTCTTAACAGCAAAATTTGTTATTTTCATTATGATGTGGGTTTACTTGATAATTTTGACTACGGATTGCTCGTTCAGGTAGGCGCTGTTGGAAATGATAATTTGGTTTATCCCGTCCATTTTGTCACTTAAATACACTTTATCCGTTTCAAACTTCATGATGTTTACAGGAATCTTTTTTACCTTGTCTGCGCCGACAGTAGTGAATACGTATCCTTTTTTTCCGTCCGCTTCGACCAATGCATTATAGGGGATCACTATTGCATTCTCCACCTGATCTATCTCAATATCGGCCTTCCCAAACATGCCTACGGGAGGAGCAACGTTATGGAGTTTCAATTTTAGTTCTATCTGAAAAGAGCCTATTTCCCGGTCTGCCGATTGCAGCTTTCTGTATACCGTCGCCTCGAATAGCTGATCAGGGAAACCATCCAATGTAACTTTTGCAGCCTGTCCCGCTTTTATACTTGACCATTCACGGTCTGTTACGCCTGCTTTCAGAAGATAGCTGGCATTCTGCTGTATGGTGTTAGTAAGTAGCACCGGCATCCCGCCCCCAATCACTTCTCCTTCATTTGCGACCTTCTTTGAGACAAAGCCGTCCGAGGTGGCATAGATCTTTGCATAGCGCTCGTTGAACGCCACGGCTTCTTTTCCTTTTCTGGCAACATCAAGTGCAGTTCTTGTATTTTGCAGCTGTTCCAACGTAAAGACACTGTCTTTGTAAAGGTTCATTGCACGGTCATAGTCGCGTTGGACTTTATCCACACCTAGGTTTGACTGGGAAAGCCCGGCCGAAATTTCGGTGGTATTCAACGTTGCCAATAATTGTCCTTTGCGGAAAAAGTCTCCTTCACTGACCAATATACGGCTGATGACACCGCCTATTTTAAAAGAATAGTTTGCCTGGTCTTTTGTACTGACCAACCCGGTTACCTGTACCGAGGTAGGAACACGGAAGGACGACAGGGGGGATACCTTTACGGCAATGATATCTGGTTCGCTAAGCGGATTTGTATTTTTGGGGTGCTCTTTGCACGATGACAGCAATAGGGCTACCGCAATTACTGTAAATTGTATCCTTTTCATTTTTAAAATTATTGTATGTTAAAACTAGCGTTGGCGCGTTCAATGGCAGTAAATGCTATCCATGTATCGAATAGCGCGATGTTGGCCCGCAGTTGGGCATCTACCCATTGATTCTGGGCGTCAAGCACTTCAATATAAATTGCCATTCCCTCCTTATATAGTTTTGATATATCATTGTAATAGGTCTGGCTTGTCTTTAACTGGCTCTGGGCTGCCCGAAATTCAGCAACAGCACTTTCCATACTGGCCTGACGCACTTTAAGCTCTGTAAGAAGCTGTTGTTGCACATAGTCGGTCTGGGATGAAATTGCCTGCTGCTCGGCAAGGGTCTGCTTGATGCGGCTGCTGTTTCTCCCAAATCCGAAAAGGTTCCACTCTAAAGAAACGCCCAGAAGGTAATAGCGGCTCTTATTATTGAATTTCCAGTCAAATGCCTGCGAACCCAGGTCCAAACTGGCTCCCACCTTTGGAACGAAGTATGATTTTGCAAGTCCCGTCAGGTCTTCATTGATACCCTTGGCGATTTTAAGTTTGGAAAGCTCCTCGCGATTACCGATATCTTCGCCTATTAGAGCGGTCTGATCCGGCAAGGCGGTTATTTCATCTATTAAAATACTTTCTGTCTGTGGGCGATTAAGAAGGAAATTAAAATAATACCTGGCCGATTCTTGCGTCTTTATAGCAGTCACGATCGAAGCCTCGATTTTGGAAACCTCATTTTGGCTTCGGACCAAGGCTGTCCGGTTAATCTTACCATTATCCAATAGCTTCCTGTTCACTCTCTCCCCTTCACGCACCAATGCTAGATAAGATTGGTAGATCTTTACGGCATTGGTCGCTTTCAGATAATTATAATAGGCTACTTTAATTTCTTTTACCAATTCTCTTTTATAAAGTAGCACTTCCGCTTTTTGGAGGCCGATCTGCTTTGTCTTAATCTTTTTGTTATAATTGAGCTCTGCATTCAGAATTGGTTGGGTTATGCGAAATTTTGCATCATAGAAATTATCGGGGTTTATCAATACCTGCTGGTTTTGCAATTGCGGAAACGAATTGCTTCCTGTTAACTGATTTAGTGTACTGTACACACCGTTCATCATATCGCCCACAGGAATATCGATTGTCCGTCCGCCATCGGCTTTGGTATAGGTTGTTGAAAAGGCAATATTTGGTAGAAACATACTTTTCGCCTCCGAGAGCGCATAAACATTTTTCTCCAGCATAAAATTTTGCTGTTTTATACTCTGGTTTGATTCCAGACCTTCTTTTATGTATAGGTCAAGCCTATCCTGTGCCCTGCTCTGATGGGCAGTGATCAATACCATGGTCAACAAAATCGACCATAATAATTTAGGTTTTTGATATAATTTAATCACTGTAATAAATTTAAACACTGTTCAATAAAATAATAAAAAAAAGTGCCTAGCTCTTTTCGAGCAAAGCAACAAAACATGCGTAGCCGTTTTCCATCAGCTCTTCATTTGTTTTGTTTATAAAACTTGTTGTACGGTCCTTGCAAAACAAGGCACAAATTCCATGCATTGCGGAAAGCACCATAAATGTAAAATAATCTGTATCCATCTCTATGAATTTACCTTGTTGTTGGCAATCGCGGATCATAGAACACATATGATTTATGGCTTCCTGTGCAATTGTGAACCTGGTTTCGGTAGGATTTTTTACGGTCTCCTCAACCATGAACATGAGGTTGTAGTAATCCTTATTTTCCTGCGCAAATTGAATAAACACACGTCCCGATGCCTTAAGTCGTTCAAATGGATCTGCTACGCTGTTCAGCACTTTCAATTGGTTTAGAAGCAACGTGAATCCTTCTTTTTGAAGCTCCTGAAAAATTTCGGTTTTATCCTTAAAATGAAAATAGAGACTGCCAGGACTATAATTGATCTCATTGGCAATATTGCGCATACTGGTCTTTTCATATCCTTTTTCAAGAAATATTTTGCGTGCCGCATTTAAGATACGCTGGTGCATTTCCTGTTTTTCTTCCTGTTTTCTTTCTGCTATACTCATTTTAATTTTTATTTGGCTTTAAAATTTAAGCCTTAAGCCCCGGACTAATTTTACCCATTATATTAATGGTTGATTTCCTGTTGAGAAACTTAAACCCAAATAGCATCATTCGGTTTTTAAATCCTTGTATTACTCTTGGCTTTCTTCTTGCTGCCAATGCCTTCATAAATTCGTCGGCAACTTCAGAAACACTCGATACGACAAAACTTGGAAATGCACTTGTATCACTGCCCGAGTTCGAATGGAAATCAGAATCGGCAGCACCGGGATTAAAGCCTGATACAAAGATACCTTTATTTTTATATTCATACCAGAGTGACTCCGAAAAGTTGGCAACAAAGCTTTTTGTTCCCGCATACACGGCTCCACCAGGAAAAGATGAATGAGCCAGTAGTGACCCAATATTGATCAGCGCATTTCCTGATACTGCTTTGCTTAAAAATGCATAAGACAAGGATACCAATGCCTCCATATTCAATGTCATGGTATTTAACTGTTCTCCAATAGGTATCTCTGTAAACCTTCCATAAGAACCATTTCCTGCGTTATTAACAAGAAGATCATAACTATTTTCAGTAAGGTGCTTACTGACTTTCTCGATATCCTCTTTTATGGTAAGGTCTGCTACAAGAATCTGATGTGCTTCCCTCCCAAGTTGCTCCTGAACAGATTTCAATTTCTGTTCATTTCTTGCCACTAGGGTCAATTGGTAATGCTGTTGGGAAAGACGTCTGGCAATTTCCAAACCTATGCCTCCGCTTGCTCCAGTTATTAATGCTTTTTTCATTTCTTAAATGTTGAAATTAATTTTATGATGCAAATCTATTAAACACTGTTCAATTATCCAATTTTTTTTACACTTCAATATGATATCTGCTTTAAAATACCATATATTGAAGTAATTCAGTTGTTTATTTAGTTTAAAGTTGTGTATTACAGCCTGAGTTATTTAAAAATTTAATCTATCTATTTTGTTAAAACAAATATATTTTTATTATATTTGAACACTGTTTAATACAAATAAACAATAGATGAATTGGTTTTGAACATTTAGCAACCAATAAATATTACAAGTATGGAGACGGACAGACCAGAAAATAATAGGGAGATCATAGCTAATCTTTGCGAAGATCAGATAAGCGATGGGACGCCTGAAACCAACGGCCTAAGCAGACCGTTGGAAATAAAGGATAAACAGAAAAAAATATCAAGACGAGAATTAATTAAACAAGGAGGACTTGCTTTATCCATTTTAGCTTTACCTCTTCCATTAACATCATTTTTAAATTTTAATGAAATGACAGATAACAAAGATTTTGACGTAATCATAATTGGCGGTAGCTATGCAGGACTTTCGGCAGCGATGGCTCTGGGACGAGCATTAAGAAATGTTTTAATTATTGATAGCGGTTTGCCCTGTAACCGACAAACACCTCATTCACATAACTTTCTGACGCAAGACGGAGAAAAACCAAGCGTTATTGGGGAAAAGGCAAAAGATCAAGTGTTAAAATACGACACTGTAAAATTCTTGACTGACCTTGCTGTTAGTGCAACGAAAACTGATAAGGGCTTTGAGCTATCAACTCAATCAGGTAAAATATTTTCAGCTAGAAAACTTGTTTTTGCAACAGGTTTAAAAGATAAAATGCTAAACATTAAGGGGTTTTCTGAATGCTGGGGAATCACAGTACTTCATTGTCCTTATTGTCATGGATATGAAGTAAAAAATCAAAAAACAGGGATTTTGGCAAATGGATATGGTGCATTTCACTTGTCCCGACTTATTAATAACTGGACAAAGGATTTAACGATATTTACCAATGGAAAATCGGAGCTGACACAAGAGCAGACCGATGAAATCAAAAGACACAATATTTCAATAGTTGAGAAGAAGATAGCCTCGTTGAAACATACAGATGGCGTAGTTGAAGAAATAACTTTTTCAGACAATTCAATTTTTAAATTAGATGTCATCTATGCTAGACCTCCATTTGAACAACATTGTAAAATCCCCGAATTATTGGGCTGTGAATTGACAGAACAGGGACTTATCAAAGTAGATGCATTTCAGAAAACAACAGTGGATAATATATTTGCTTGTGGAGACAACACTAATCCGCTACGTGCTGTATCATATGCTGTATCAACGGGCAATAATACAGGTGTATTTTTAAATAACGCTCTGGTAGAAGAAGATTTTTTAAAATGAATGTAAAAGGTACAACTCCTAGCTATGAAGGTCATATGCTAATTATTAGGAGATGATGATGCGGGATGGACTTTTGGATTTGAAAGTCTTTAGTATTGATGAATTCTTTACGCTGGGTAAAAGTATATCTTTACTTCCCCCACTTGACTTTTACTATTCATGAATCAATAAATATTACATAAATGGAAAGTTGCAGAATGGATAAATACAATAATAGTAGGACGCACCACTTAGGCAACGTAATAAGGGAACTGGTAAACGCAGGCGACTTTAATCTAAAGGACGTGGCAACATATATTGATGTTAGCGAGGAGGAATTGGAGAAAATCTATGACAGCAGCTCCATAGACGTCGAAAAACTTATCAAACTATCAGAACTACTTCAGCATAATCTTTTCATTTATTACCTGAATAATAGAGTGATAAGTAATCTGTTTGAAAATCAGGTAAACGGCCTGCCCCCGCAGATTAGTTATCTTATTGAACAGTTGGAAACTAAGAATGATCAGATTGCACAATTGAAGGCATTAACCGAAACGCTAAGAAAAACCATTGAAATTCTTGAAACAAAAGAGTTTTTACAAAATACTACAAAATAATGGATGCTTTAAAACAACTGAATATGGTGGAGATATAGTTAAGCTGAAGTAACGCAGTAAACTTGATCGATCGTAAAAAGCGTCAAGTTTAACTGCCATCCAAGTTCTAATTTATCTTCGGCCTTCGATTTTTTCAAAATAGTTCATCACTTTCTTGTCTGTGTCGCTATGTAAAATCACGTTGCTTTCAAAAAGGTCTCTCCTTAATTGCCTATATAACAACACTCCATTTCTCAAACTGTCTAATAATGATTGCCTATGATACATTGGAATAGTGAGTTTCAGTTTTTCGAGATCTGCGGGGCATAAATCTGTTTCGACTTTCCTAACACCCCGAGGTAAATTTCCATTTTTAATATGCAACAATGGACCAAAAACAACTGTCCGTAAAAATGCCATAAAGTCGTATGCTTCAAAATATTCTCCCCTTCCTATTTTTAACAAAGCGTAATGTACCCAAGTCCAAAAGCGATCTTCAATCCATTGATAATCTGGATAGGGAAACTTTGCAACTGTCTGAGAAATTATTTTTTCAAGTTGTTTATCTTTATCGATTAGCAAAGTTGGATTTTCAATACGGACGTGAAATTCGTCAATTGTTAGAAATTTAATATCTACGTGTAAAAGAGGCGCGTCATAAAGACAAATTAATAATCTTGGCTCTCCGACGTGCTCTCCAGTAAATCCAGATACAAAATTCCCCAACTTTTTAGCATAGTCCAACATAAGATTTCTGTCGTTAGAAATTCTTTGTCTCGTCACCAAAATTAAATCAAGATCTGAAAATTCATCTATTTCATTGGTAAGCCAGGAGCCTGCAATTGCCAAACCAATCACATTGTCGTCTGATTCTAAAATCTCCTTTGCTTTGTATGCAAATGCTTGTTGTATCATTATTTTAATGTTTATAAATTATAGCGCCCTCATGTCTATGAACTTCGGTAAACTTTGTTTTTTTCATCGCTTTTCCTCACTTTTAAAATTAGTAATTCATCACCGAATTCTCTACTTTTAAATAATCCAGTTTTTTGGGGAGAGGTCAATACTATTCCTTGATTTTTTTTGGATAAACGATAATTTAGTTAATTACTTTTACTATGCTACATTTAATTAATTCCAGCAGGTACTATCCGGCATTCTTGCTAATATTACTCTTCTCATTAAGGGGCTTAGATGTAAGGGCGCAATTGTTTAATCAGGACAGCCTGAAATTAATATCTCGGCAGTTTGCCTTTACAGAAGGGCCGGCGGTGGACAAGGATGGGAATATCTATTTTACTGACCAGCCCAATAACAAAATCTGGAAATACAACACGGAAGGTCATCTTTCTCTTTTTAAAGATTCAGCCGGCCGTGCAAATGGACTGTACTTTAACCATCGCGGTCAGCTACTTGCTTGCGCAGACGAAAAAAACGAAATTTGGTCGATAAGCAATGATGGCAAAGTTACAGTCCTGCTGTCAGATGTAGATGGCAGGAAACTGAATGGTCCAAATGATCTTTGGGCAGATAAGAAAGGAGGTATCTATTTTACAGATCCCTATTATCAGCGTGACTACTGGACCAGAAAAAAACCAGAGATAGAAGGGCAGAAAGTTTATTACCTCCCTCCGGGAAAAGGTAAAAAGCCAATTGTAGTGGCTGATGATGTAGCTAAGCCTAATGGCATTGTAGGATCGCCCAATGGAAAATACCTATATGTAGCGGATAGGGTGCGAAATAAAACTTACAGTTATACCATTGAATCTAGCGGTAAGCTTAGCGGGCAGAAGGCGGTCATCGACCAAGGTTCAGATGGGATGACATTAGACAATCAGGGAAATATTTACCTTACGGGGAAAGGTGTTTCTATCTATAGTCCGACAGGCGTACTGATAGGACATATTGAGGTAAAAGAACCATGGACATCGAATGTTTGTTTTGGTGGCAAAGATCGAACTGATCTATTTATCACAGCTTCAACAGCGATTTATTGCCTCCCAATGCGTACGAAAGGAGTTGATTAAATTGTCTGTCTTCAGCAGTTGGCGTAAACGGCAATTTAGTAAGCTCTTCTGACTATATGAACAGTTTAGCATTTGACTACATCAAAAGAGAGACGATTTTAACATAGTTCTACCCCTTGCGGAAAAATAAATAATCGTAGGATGAGTAAGCTGTGCATTATCATGATATTCCATTAGAACATCATCATTTGCTAGGACTTTCTCCAAGGGAGGCAAGATCTAGCTCTTCTCCAATTTTCAGATCTCTATAAAATTACATATATGAGATTTGAAACAAAGGCTATTCATACTTAACCGATATCTTATGGACAACATATTTGACGATGAAAAGTTATACACTTACCAAGATGCTGGAAGTTTTTCAGGCTTCCAGCATTCATATTCCAAAAAATAAAGCCCGAATTATAAAACCATGCCGCCGTCGATAAGGATTTCCGTTCCGGTCATGAAGCTTGCCACATTGTTATCTGACAGGTAAATAACAGCTTTGGCAACATCTTCCGCAGTTCCCATTTTTTGTAAAGGGATTTCGCTGATTAACCATTCATCAAGACCTTCTAATGTTTTTTCATCCAATCCCGCTTTGGTCATAATTTCCGTTTTTGTAGGCCCCGGACTTACTAAATTTACTCTGATTTTTCTTGGTGCCAATTCTGCAGCAGCAGTTTTTGCAATGGAATTCAATGCTGCTTTGCTTGCCTGGTAAATCGAACTATTTGGTTTAGAAGTCGTCGCGACGTTGGAGGAAAGGAACACTACTGAAGCACCATCGTTCAACAGGGGGATAAATTTGCTTAAGGTAAAATAAGCTCCTCTGAAATTAATACCCATGACCTTGTCAAAATTTTCGTTACTCATAGTCTCGATCGAACCTAAGGTTCCGGTGATTCCTGCATTAATAAACAGGATGTCAACTTTTCCGAATTGCTTTTCAACTTCGGTTTTGAAATTATCAATGTCATCCAATTTTCCCTGATCCGCCACAAAAGAAATAGCTCCTAACTCTTCAGCAGCCTTTTCAATGGCTTCTTTTCGCCTGCCGGTGATAATTACTCTTGCTCCTTCGGCGATTAACTCTTTTGCGGTGGCATACCCTATTCCGCTGTTTCCACCTGTTACGATGGCTAATTTGTTATTCAACTTTTTCATTTCTTTAATTTTTTTTACAAAGTTATAAGGGAATGATATACTTTTGTTACCAGTATCACAGCGTATATCAGTATCATCAATTATATCATTTAACTTTGCAATATGGAAAGAGATCAGACAGAAGAACTTAGAGCTTTGCAGGATACCCTTTATTTCATCGGAGGAAAATGGAGAATTCCTGTCATTAATTCGCTTTGCAATGGCAACCGACGTTTTCGCGAAATTGAAAGAAGTATCCCTGGCATTACCACTAGAATGCTTTCAAAAGAACTGAAAGACATGGAGTTAAATAAGTTGGTTAAACGTACTGTTTATCCCGAAATTCCTGTTTTAATTGAATATGAACCCACTGAATATTGCAGGACTTTCGGGAATATTATTTCGGAAATGATAAACTGGGGTAGAGAACATCGAAGAATAATTGTGGAGGATAAGATTTAGTACGCAGACCATTAAAATTCGTCTATATCTAAACGGGAAGCCGTAAGTAATGCGATAAAATTAGAATTTTCCATATTTTACTTTTGGGATGCGTAGTTTTGTTATCCTATGTTTTATCCATCAGTAGAATAACTGAAATTAAATAATAACAAAAATGAATATATATCCTTTAAAAGACGGTGATTTCAGTGTTGATAAGAACAAAAATTTCACTTATCTGGAGGATACAGATAACGGTAAAAACTTAAAAATGGCGGTGCAGCCTTTCCTTATTGAAACAGCTGGTAATCTAGTATTGTTAGATGCAGGATTAGGCTGGATGGAAAACGGAATTCCAAAAATTCATAATAACATAATAAAAGCAGGTTTTCAACCAGAAGATGTAAAGCTAGCCATGCTTTCTCATTTGCACAAAGACCACATTAACGGACTGGTGAATAGCGCAGAAAATGATTGGTCGCTTAATTTCCCAAATGCTGAGGTTTATATACAAAAGCGTGAATATGATTTTGCACTTTCAAAAGATGGGAGTCCTTCCTTTGATCTGGATGTTTTGAAGTTCATCGTTGAGCATGCCAATATTGTCTGGATGGATTCTGATAAAGGAAGTATTACTTCAGAATGTGATTTCGAAGTTACCGGCGGACATACTCCTTATCATCAGGTTTTCTGGATTAAGGAAAACGGAGAGACAGCTTTTTATGGTGCAGACAATCTTCCTCAAATGGGATATTTGAACTATCAAATAGCATTTAAAACTGATTATGATGGCAAAAAAGCGATGGAAGAACGAATCATTTGGAAGAAAAGAGCAAAAGAAGAACAATGGAAAATCCTTCTTTATCATGATATGAAAAATGAAATAATTACGCTCTAGTAATTAATACCTATTTTTTGCACAAAGATTTATGGGATTTCAGATACTCATAAAATCCTTCCGCCAATTCTGGGCCGTTGTTAACCGCAGTGGATTGAAAAATAGATAAAGCACAGTCATACACCCTCCCTCAAATTGTTATTCTGGTAAAACTCCTGATAACAGCCATTGTTAAAGCTTGAAATCTCTTTATGAATTGGCGGTGTGATCATTTGGCCCTTGGTATTCATTAGTCCAAGGAGCAACTCTCCTTCTGGCAGCCAAAAGCTGAACAAGCCATTCGAAAAAGTATCATCTATATCATATTTGGCATCTGTAACTATTTCTCCTTTCAGATTGATGATCCTGCCAATGTTATTTTTAGTATACTTTTTGAAAGTATATTTCTCCCACACCTGCGCAAACCCATTTTTAAAGGCTTTTGCATTTACGTATTGAAGCTTAATCACTTCTTCGACTTTTAAATTGATATAGCCATAAAGGTCATTTTAAGCCACTACCGCCAGTCCCTGTAAAAAATGTCCTATCTTATCGTACACTGGCTGTACCACTATTTTCCTGCTGGTATTGATAAAGCCCCATTTATCATTTATTTCAACGCCCGCAATGCCTTCACTAAAAAAAGTGGTATTCGAAAATTGAACAGGAATAACCAATGCATGGCTTATATTAATTATCAGAACAGCTCCCGATGTCGCTATTTATAAAAAGGTTATTTTTTTTACGCTAATGTTATCCCCCATTTGCTTTGCATCTGGGGGATGAACAAAAGCTCCCTACAGAATTAGTTTATTGCCAACCGGGATTATTGGGCAGCAGATTTGCATTTTTACTGGTTTCAGAAAAAGGAATCGGAATGAAATACATTTTCTCCGTAAATACGATCGGATTGGGATCGATAGCTAAATATTGGAAGGTAAAGGTACCGTCCGCGTTCTTAGTAATAAAAACACCTGTACCTTTCTTTCCATGTAATACTGAAGTAGCAACTTTCCAACGTCTCAGGTCAAAGTATCGCTTTTCCTCAAAACAAAGCTCTACATAACGCTCATTGCGAATCAGTTCGCGCATTTGCTCTTTCGTCAGGCTACCCTGCGGAATATTGGAGCTGATGCCTGCACGATTGCGTATCGTATTGATTGCTATATATACGGAGGCATCGGGATTTGAAAGCGCCTCATTCTGCGCCTCGGCATAGTTTAATAGGACCTCTGCGTATCGAAGCTCTATCCAGGGCTGCGTGCTTCCATAACCATAGGAATAGAGGGTGTTTTCCTGATTAACTGATTTAATCCTATAGTATCCCGTGATGGTATTATAAATTTTTGTTGCTGGATTTGCATCGAAATCTTGTCCTCCTTTAAACGTTTCTAAGGTAATTTCCTTTAGTGGCGGACCTGAAGTTGTCCCTTTCATTTTACTACCATTGTATGCGATAGCTGCATAAAAACGTTGATCTCTTCCAACATAGGGATTTTGGGCGTTATAGCCGGAACCAGCTTCAGTGATTCGCTTTCCATTTGCCATTGGGAATGCGTCGACAAGTTCCTGTGTTGGTGAACATTGGCCTGCATCATTATTTGCAAGTCGCAGTGGTTTGACCAAAGCATCCAAACCATGATATTTTTCCGGCATCTTGTACTGAACCTCAAACAGGGACTCCTTATTGGCGACCTGCCAAAGTGTCTTTAAATTTTGATGTAATGTAAACTTCCCACTTTCGATAATAAGTTTGCTTGCCGCTGCTGACTTTGACCATAAGGTAGGATCGTTGGTTGTATTGAACAACGGACTGGCCGCAAATAATAAGGCGCGCGCTTGTAACCCTTTTGCAGCCCATTTTGAAGCTTTGCTTGGCGAGACATCTGTAGGCAACATGGCATAGGCGTTTTCAAGATCGTCAACAATAAAATCAAATGTTTCTTTAATGGAATTTCTTTTTACCAGCAAATCCTCGGATAAAGTCTGCGCTTGGCTAATAATCGGAACTCCACCATAACGCTTGGCTAGTCCAAAATAATGCAACGCTCGCAAAAAATAGGCTTCACCCTTGATGCTACTTTTGCGATCTGCGGGTACTGGACTTCCATCGATACGTGCTAATAATTCATTGATTCGACGGATGCGTTGATAACTACCCGCCCAATTATCCATAGGACAATTTGTTTCATCCCACTCGCCTACCAAAACGTTGTTTGGAGCTTGCCCAGGATAATTACTGCGCGCTTCATCCGTAATGTTATTATAGAGATTATAATCCCAGCCAGGGACATCTTGGTACATTCCAGCCACATAAGCTTCGATTAACTTGGTATCTTTCCAAACATCGTCTGAAGTGATAGCACCTGGATTGGCGGGGTCTAACATACCGCTCTTGCAGGAATGGAACAAAAATATCGTCCATGCCACAAAAATAAACTTGAATATTTTAGATTGAAATAGTCCCATTTTTTAAAGTGTAAGGTTAATACCGAAATTAAAATTCTGTTGTTGCGGATAATATAGTCCGTTGCCCGCTGATACCTCTGGGTCAAATTGTTTGATCTGACTCCAGGTCAGGAGGTTGAAACCGGACAAATAGACTCTTATTTTGCTAATGCCATTTTTGTGTAACCAGGTATTATCTAGTGTATAGCCAAGGCTAGCACTTTTAAGTCGGACATACCCTGCATCTTTAAGCCAAAAAGTAGAATTTCTATTATTGATCGATCTTGCATCCGTCCAAGCTATGGGATATTCAGCATTTATATTATCAGGTGTCCATGAGTCTTCCAAATAGGCAAAGTTGCCTGAGGCTCCTCCTCCAGCATACAACACACGGCCTGTTCCCTGAATCATCAGATTACGCTGTGCGGCGCCTTGAACCAAAAAGTTAAGATCAAACTGCTTCCAGCTTAAGGTACTCGACAACCCGAACATCATTCGGGGTGTATTGTTGTAGTTGGAAATCACTTTTTGATCCTGGATATCAATTTGTCCATTGCCATTGATGTCAACATATCTGAGATCCCCGGCTAAAGACTTTTGTCCAAATTGTTGACCTCCAAACCATGCATCGGCCTCTTCTTGAGTCCGGAAAATACCATCGGTCTCGTAGCCCGATCTAAATCCATAAACTCGTCCTAATTGACGCTGATAATCCAAAGCCGTGACTGGATCATCGATTTTCGTTACTTTATTTACAACATGACTAATGTTAAAATTAAAGTTCGCATTGACAGCACCTATTTTCTCACGATATCCAAGCGATGCTTCCCAGCCACGATTGCTCATTTCACCATAGTTTTCAGTGGGCAAATCTCTTCCAAATGTAGAAGGTACAGACAGGGCCCTAGCCATAAGGATGTCTTTGGTATTCCGAATAAAATATTCAAAATTTAAATTGATTTTTGAATTCAGTAACACTGCATTAATCCCAAAATTGGTACTCTGCTGTTTTTCCCAGGTTATCGTTGCATTTGGATAGACTCCATAATTTAATCTCGGTGTAGAGCTGCCATCTAAAATTGGACCAGAAGCCGAAACAATACTATAATTATCCAGAAATTGAAACGCTTGCACACGATCGTTTCCGGTCAAACCTGTTGAACCAAAAAACTTAAGATAAGACACTACATTATTTATTGGGCTATCCTTGAAAAACGGTTCCTCTGACATTACCCAACCCGCAGAAATGGCTGGAAAAAATCCCCAGCGGCTTCTTATGGGGAAACGATAAGAACCGTCTGAACGGAATACTCCTTCCAGTAAATAACGATCAGCAAAATTGTAATTGACCCGACCGATCACACTGCGACGTGCATCCGTAATTATTCCGTTTCCACCTAAGTTCTGATTTTCATTCCCCGATGCAAATAGTTCATCTTTGATGTTGGAAAGAAACTGCTGCCTGTAAGCGAAAAATGTATTCCCTTTAGAGTTATACTCTTCATAAACCAAAACTCCCCTAACTTCATGTTTGCCAAAGTTGTGGTCATAGTTGACAGAAAGGTTATAAAACTGTTGGTCGCTTTCCTGGTACCTTTGATTAAGGGAAGTTTGATTTCCAACGAGCTTAGTCCCCGTCACCTGACCAGAAGCATTAACATCGTACATTGTATAAGGGGTAAAGAAAGTTTTATTGAATAGACGGTCTTTATAAATAGAATATAGTCCGTTTAGACTCAAACCTTCTGTTATAAAAGACAGCTTATGCTCAAAAGATAGTGAACCCTGAAATACATTCCATACATTACGATTATATCCTGTTGACTCATACATTGCTACAGGATGTTCTCCTGTGGTATTAAAATATGAACCATCCGAATTGAGGATAGAATATGTAGGATTTTGTCTTAAGACTGCCGCAAAAATAGATCCTGCATCAAATCCGGGATTATTGCTATTTTCCTGGCGACCTTCAAAGCCCAGTTTTACCACCAAATTTTTGTTTATTCGTGCATCGGTATTACTTCGGAAATTATAGCGTTTAAAATTGATATTATCATACATACCATCCTGATCAAAAATACCAACTGACGCAAAATACTTAATTACTTCTGTGCCGCCATTGACTGAAACATTTTGATCATGTTGCATGCTGTTTTTTTTGAATGTAGCATCATACCAAACATTTTTATCTCCGCGTGACTGAAAGTCAGTGAGCTGATCTTCGGAGTAAAATAGCCCTGCGTGATTTGGATTACCGGGATCATAACTCATATTTTTCAAAGCCTTGTTCCTTAAAGATGCAAATTGATAGGCTGACATTAATTTGGGATAATTGGTAGGTTGCTGTTTACCGATCATGCCAGAATATGTAATGACAGGTTTCCCCATTTTACCTCTTTTGGTGGTGATCAGAAAAACCCCATTTGCTGCTCTTGCACCATACACACTTGCTGCTGACGCATCTTTAAGTACAGTAATACTCTCTATTTCGTCAGAGTCAATGTTGCCAAATCCATCATAACGTACCACACCATCTACAACAACTAATGGTGAATTGTCATTAAGGGTGGTGATACCGCGAATCTGAAGATTTGACCCAGAACCCGGAGTGCCATTTGGTGTAGTGGATATGACTCCAGGGATATTGCCTGCTATGGCATTGGTGATATTGGCGGTCGGGATCTGCCTCAAAGCATCTCCTGAAACGCTGGAAATTGATCCCGTCACAGTAGATTTCTTTTGAGATCCATAACCTACCACCACAACTTCTTCTAAGGCATTATCTGAAACCTTAAGGCGGACCTGCATAGTTGATCGGTCTACCACAACAGTTTGTTGTTCGTACCCGATAGCCGAAACAATCAATGTAGCTCCCATTTCAACGTTCAATGTAAAGCTACCATCAGTAGAAGTAGAAGTGGCCGTTTTAGGATTCTTTTTATCTGAAACTGTTGCTCCGGCTATTGGCTCACCCTTTTCATTGAAGATAACCCCTTGAATTAATTGTAAAGAATAGATTGCATTTGTATTTGTGACCAGCCTATTAAGGATAATCTGATTCCCGAAGATCTCGTACTTGAGATCAAGTGGCTTCAATAGTTCATCTAAAAGTTCCTGCAAACTTTGGTCTTTGACATCGACAGAAGTTTTTGATTGGTTATCTACTATAGATGACAGGTAGCTAAATTTCACCCCTCCAAGGGATTCAATCCGTCTTAAGATAACAGATAGACTTTCTTGCCGTGCCGTAAAGTTTACTTTTTTGTTCAATACCTCCTGGCCAAGAAGCGTGTTTGTTGCTCCTTGGGCAATGAGTGCACTAACTAAAAATACATTTACAAAAGATAGTCTCATAAATAGTCTTTGTAATTGGTTATTTATCTTTTTGTTCATAAATTAGTGGTTGAAGTAAATACAATAGAAAGCCTGTACACATGCCTTGAATGTGTATAGATCTTTTTTCGGACGACGATGTTCCCGCATCGTCGTCTTATTTCGTAAGTAGGTTGAAATTTTACATAGGCTTATATATTTGATTATTATTTTATTTCTTCTCTACTCCCACTACAAGTGCCGTCTACAACAATTGTCTGTTCTTCTATTTGGTAGCGCAACCCAGTTGTTCTGGAAATAATAAATAACTTATCATAGATAGAACCTTTTGGTAATGGTAAGGTTGCTTTACACTGATTTAATTGATCCCTATCAAATCGAATTTTGATATCATACATACTGGAAAGACTATCTAATACGTAACTAAGTGATACATTCCTGAATACCAGTATATCATTGGCCATTTGTGGTGTAGTATAGGTAGATTCGTTTTGAAATTTGTCTTTTACAAATCGCCCGGTGCTGGAATTAAGTGTCAATCTTTCTGAAGGCAGTAACGTATATGACTTACTTTCAATTTCTTGAATACTACCAACCTCCACCTTTCCACTCTTTACCGCCACTTGTTGTTTCTCTGTATGCTTGTCTGCCAATACCCAAAAACTAGTCCCTACTACTTTTACATTAAAAAACGGCGTTTCAACAACAAACCTTCTTGTACTATCTTTAGCCACATCAAAAAATATCCGGCCAATAACGGATACTTTCCTTATTTTATCATTAAATAATGTTTTGCGTTTTAGTACTGCTCCTGGTTCTAAGCTTGCTTTTGTACCGTCAGGTAGAAAAATAATTTTGGAGATCTTGCCCTTGTTGACGTAAACATTATAGCCACTCTCCGATTCTAGATTAATTGATTTACGATCTCTATTGTTTATATAAAGTAGACTCCCATAAAACAGTATAAAAAAAACTATTGCAGCAGTCCATTTATACCAAAGACTCGAAATGATTCTCTTGGGATGGTGGGATTGAGATGACACTGTAGATTCGATCTGCTGCCAGATCTGATCCTTCAAATCAATAATCTGATTGGTTGGTTGATAAAACTTATTTAGGCTTTCAACTATAGCCTTCGCACGTAGCATATTGTCCTCGTCTTGTGGATTATTAGCTAGCCATTCAGACCAATAGTTGCTTCGATCTTCATTCGATTCATTTACCCATTTAATAAATTGGTTGTCTTTCAAGTAATCTTCTACTTCCATTCTTAATATTTAAGCATAAATTCGTTGGTCTATATACTATAGTGTATAATCGTATCATTTTATACTCACCTATTTCCACTTTTTTTTTATTTTTTTATGCCGGCATCCTCATTCATAAGTTTTTTAAGCAAAAAACTCAATAATGAACATTTTAGACGTAGACGTTAAAAAAAATACATTTACAAAAAAGGAAGTATATAGATTGTCGGGATCGCTTGCTTTATATGTGCAAACGGGATACGAAAAAGCCTGACAGACTTAGTAAAATATGGAGTAGACTACGTAGACGTATGAGTGCGCGTTGCAGTAGATTTGAAACCGACTGGTAATTTACATTCAATAAAGTAGATATTTCTGTTATAGAGTAAGAGAGATAAAAATAGAGATAAATGACCTCCCGTTGTCTCGGGGCCAATTGATGAAGAGTATCTTCTAATTTATTCAGTTTATTCTCTTTATCATTGATAAGTTCCAGTATGTCCTGATCAACTAATTCTTCATTAAATTCATATTTAATGATTCGATTTTCATTCTTCTTTAATGTAGCTAATAACTTGTAACGAAAAGACTTAAAGAGGTAGAACTTAACGGATCCCACATTAGCCAAACGCTCCCGTGTAATCCAAAGTTCAACAAACAAATCGTGCATCACGTCACGTATAAGATCCTCATCATGATGGATTTTAAATCCGTAGGTTATGATATCGGTCGCAAATAAATGGTAGATTTCGGAAAATGCGTCATAGCTTCCTCCTTTGAATTCCGTCCATAATTTTTGCTCCCCAACTGTATTGCTCACACCTAATCGCCTTTTAATTTATTAATCGATATCAATCCATTGTTAATTAAGTACATATAAACAGATGTCCCACTCTCAAAATCAAACAAGTGTTATATTTGTAGGAACAAAATATCTATAAATATTATCATTTTCAAATTTAAATAATACGCAAACGTTTGCGTTGTTTTTTTACCAAAATAAAAAAATCTACTCCCAAGTTGCTGTTTACAATAAGCTAAATTCGTTAACTTTGATCTTCTCCCCACCAAATTAGGTGCTACAGCCGACCGACCAAACTGATAATAGTTACCGATTAGATCTCCAACACTTGGATTCTGATCAGGATCACGATTGTAATCTGCTTTAAAATTATGCCGCATCCAGACCTGACCATTTATACTGACTCTATATTTTATAACAATGTAGCTATTTCCTTTCCCTCTGCATATGCCCTACCCCAACCACATAAACTTTCCAATATGGGTATAAGATCCAAACCTTTGCTGGTTAAAATATAGGCCACCCCCGGTGGTACAGTACCTTGAATATCTGCTTTTAGCAAAATAGCATGTGTTTCTAATTCTTTTAGCTGCCTAGCTAGAACCTGCTCAGAAATATTGGGTAGTTCCTTCTGTAGCAAATGGAACCTATTGTTCCCCTGACTAATTGAATAAACAATCTGGGATTTCCACCGCCCACTGATCATAGCGATCGCAGAATTTAGCTCACAGACCTGAAAAAGGAACTTCTCATTAATGGCGTTGGTCGAATTACTTTTACGCATAACTGTTGAATTAAAACCTAACAATTTTGTTAGTCATTGACTGCAGTAAAATATCAGTTGATATTTGTAGTACAAAGTTAAGAAATCCAAACAACATGAAATATCTTATTACAGTTATCACACTTCTATACTCGTGGGGCCTTAGTGCTCAGGAACAGTTTGTCATTCAATCAAAATATCTTCAGAAACAGGATACTGTCCTCGTTTTTAAGCCGAAAACTTATAATAAGAATACGAAGTATCCCATAGTTTATTTATTGCATGGCTATAGCGAAAATTACAAGCAATGGAACCATGCTGTCGATCTTCAGCAGATGGCTGATCAATATGGTTTTATTGTTGTCACTCCAGATGGTTATACATCTTTTTACCTTAATAGTCCATTGGGAAATGAAATGCAATATGATGACTTTTTCTTCAAGGAACTCAGCCCCACAATACATCAGGCTTATAATGTTGACAGAGACAATATCTTTATCAGTGGATTGAGCATGGGTGGGTATGGCGCATTAAGACTTTTTGTACTGCATGACGACTATTTTAATACCGCTGGTTGCAGCAGTGGTGCACTAAAAATAGATTTTAACATTTTTCAAAAGGTCAGTCAACATTTTTGGAAAAATAACAGATTGGTAGATGACACAAAAAAACTACTGGGTGGGGCAGAAAACAATTATATAAACTGGAATGACTACAGCATATTGGAGATCATCAGTAAAAGGCCCAACTTTAAACGGAACTTTATCTTTGATTGTGGCAGCGAGGATATTTTATACCCTGCCAGCATGGAATTAAAGCAGCTGGTGGATAGTATTGGTATTCCTGCGACATTCATCAGTCGGCCCGGTGATCATAATACGGCTTATTGGAACAGTTCTATTGCCTATCATTTTATTTACTTTAAACAACATATGAAGTAAATTCTTTGACGCACTTAGCATTTTCAACTTATTGTTTTGTTCCTTCCAATGTACTTATACTTTTGGCTGGGATGGAGATCGAATAAGCTCCTTATTTCTATTGCCATACCGGCTTTTGAAATGGTACCAAATTGATTAGATATCAGTAATTGTCAAACGATCAGGACTTCCAGTGCTCAATAGTTTGGGATTTGACGCATCCACCTGATATAAAATTTTATCAAATGTTGTGTCTTTTGGTGCTGTACAGGTTGATAGATCACAATTGTCGAAACTTACGAAATCTCCAAAAATAGAACTAGAGAAATCGCAATGTTGCAAACATGCTTTTGAATCACGATTAGTATCATAGAGCCCATTAAAGGTAACATCCTTGAATTTACCATTAAAAATGCAACTACGAAATTGACTGCCATTGAAATTGACAGTTGTAAATTTCGTTTTTATAAATTTACAGTTGACAAACTGTGTAAAATTAAAGGCTCTATATTTGTACTCACAGTCTACAAAAATACAATCTGTATAAACTCCTTTGTGGCTACCAAAGGTAGTCTCAGATAAATTAATCTTTTTGAAAATGCAATTTTTGAAATTGGAATCATAAAAAATGCGCGAACCTGCTAAAATTGAGGCTTTAAACAAACAGCCATCAAAATTGGTATTTTCAAATATGGCACTATTGAAGTTTGTGTTTGTGAAATCCCAATTCACAAAGTTTTTGTTTGAAAATTTAGTTTTTAGCGCTAAAGTCTGATTTACATAGTCCTTATTCATATGGCCTATAAATTATAGTTATTGTCAGTATTAAGAATTTATCTGAAAACAAAATACACTCTTAAAAAAATCAAACACTAAAAGTAAAGGTATTAACATATACAAATTTGGAGATTGGGCCTCAAAATCTGATGCATTTATACGTTTTTATTTTTACCTTTTCTCCTAATTGATGGTTCTCATTTTTATAATTTCCTTCGTTAACAAGTGCAAATTTTCCATTTGATTGTTTTATGCCGTATTGAAATTCGTATTTGTAATATCCTGTTTGATTAAATTTAAAAATAAAATGCCGAGGTCTTTGCTGGAATTACAATTCGTTGGATGCGTTTTATTATTCGTTGAGATCTGCCAGTTTTTTGTGGTTGAAACGATAGTGTAGAATGCAGTTTTAGTCATAAGAGGTGGCGTAAATAAGGGAAAAGTTAGTAAAGAAACGAGAAGAAGTGTTCCACCCAAAACAGCGAAAATCTTCTTTATTATATAATATGATAGGTTTAATGATTGTCAAAAATTCCACCTGTAATTGGCATACATTCTCCCCTCCGATTCTTTTCTAATAGCCGATACCCGTATAACAGTATCTATCAATTTTTTTATCAACGAAATTAATGGCGCTCTTAACTGAAATTGTAAAATCACAGAACCGTAAATATCTGGAAATTATCCTTCTCAGACTTCAAGATTTAATCCCAACGTAATCCGTCTTCCATTTTTCTATGAAACCAACTATAAGAATTCTCTAAATGTAAGCATCTAACAGTGAGGAGTTATCATCACTGGATCAATGTAACCTAGCTCCCGCAGCTGTTTAAAATAGAAACCTCATTTTGCTTTAATTTTATCTCTATGCATTAGACCAAATTTAATTAAAGCATTGACAACTTCCTCCGTTTCTATGGCATATGTGGTAAGCGCATAAGAAACGGTCACAGGTCTGGTGTCATTAACCGTCCTGCTAATCAGCAAATTATCTTCTAATTCCTGAAGTTCTTTGGATAGTACTTTCGGGGATATTCCGTGAGCCATCTCTTGCAGATCTTTAAACCGCATTGTGCCGTGTTTCTGTAAATTGTGCAGGATACAAAATTTCCATTTACCACTGAGCAATTCAATGCCATCTTTTAATGCCAATATAGTTTCTTTATCAATATCATGTTTTTTATTGCTCATAAGATAGTTACTTTCCTAAAGGTAATGAATAGTAAATATATATTGAATATCCAATAGTTTTGTTG